>Ga0136643_10006904_pt1 | contig 16335 bp, 13 predicted proteins | sample TergutLab28metaG_FD_96883 | JGI IMG/M metagenome (GOLD analysis project Ga0136643, IMG submission 96883) | Labiotermes labralis P1 segment gut microbial communities from Petit-Saut dam, French Guiana - Lab288 P1 (version 3) (version 3) | ecosystem: Host-associated > Arthropoda: Insects >... | reverse complement strand
GATCGACCGATACATAGTGCACACGCTGTGCTATACGAAGCATTACGACGTGTCGTACAAAGCCGCCATACCAATCCCGTCGATCCCGTCGGGCCTCCGCGTCTTCTCGGCGCAGCAGGGCCAATGGGTTACCTGCCCGTATGACGTCGAGTACGCGCTGCTTCCCCGGCTGCGACAGCGGTTTGCCACGTTGTTCGAGCACTTCGAGACCAATCACGGCATTTATGGCATCATTTCTACGATCGACATGAACATGCGGGTGTCTCTCAAGATCACCGAGACCGTCAAGCGAGAAGACCGGCGCATGAAACATCGCGGCCGCATGCTGTCCACGCTAACCAAAATCGATCTGTACATTCTGGACCGCCTGCTCGCGGACGACCATCTCTATCGCCAGATGGACCAGGCGTATCGCGACGGTAAGCGGTACAAGTCGTTCACGGACATCTACCCGTACAACGACTGGATCATGGAAACAAACACTATGATCATCCGCCGCATCGAGAAGTCGATCATCCACCGAGGCATCTTCACGATGATATAATGCGCCCTTTTAAAACCCGGTGCGGTGCTTCGTCGTAAACAAAACACACGACGGAACGTCATTTCACTTGCACAGACATTTACCATCCTGGTCCTTGACACCGGATCCGCAACAGTATTTATTACCTTTTACTTCGCCACATCTTGCGCACTCAACACCGGGTATCGGAAGTCTGCAAATTCCATTCATACACAAATCATTACCACTGCACCCTACGTTACCTGTACACGTTTTACGGCATTGACATCCATCGGCTTCGCATTGTCCTTTCAACGACAGAGTCGGAAATCTTACCTTAGTTTGTCCGCAAAACACATCGCAACTATCTTGGGTACATGCAGTGGGCTTAGGCGTGAGGCATGTTTGTATCTTAAACGGGCCTCCTCCTGACGACGATATCATGCTTGTTACATCTTGACACGTTTGCGGAGATTGACAATCGCTATTATCTTTACAAAACTTCTTTTTGCAAATGCCGTCTTCTTTGAATTCGGATCCGCTACATTTTCTTACTTGAATGATTTCAATCGCTCCGAAATGCGCCGGTTCTTTGATGGTTAAGGTGTTCGGCAAAGAAATGTCGCCACAATTACCATCATAAATATCAAATCGTGCAAACTTAAACGGAGTTTTCTTTAAAACACATCCATTCACATTGATCGCGGTTTGATTACCGTTGCCATACACACGTAAATTATAACCAAATCCCGTGTTTCGAGGAGGTAATCTAAATGTCATCGGTCTTTCGATGAAAATCGGCCGCCCTCCGAGTACATAATTCATGTCATCCACGTCGGCATCATATTCTCCCTCGTTCACCCTACTGGTAAACGCATCTACCATGTCAGCTAACAGTAAATAATCGCTATAGTCGGAAGCATCGTTTGTCAAACAGTTGTATCCATTGTGTTTTTTCTGTATTTCACGGATTTTCGCAAGTAGTTTACTTTTCATCATCGGTGCCGCGTTAACCTTCTCGACTTCGCTTATCAAGGGCTGGAACGTAATTACACAAGTACCTCCGCCGCCATTGTTGGGATCGATCTTAATTGGTGTGTGTCTCGTCGGGGCTGCCATGAAGTGATCGTACAAAACATATTCTCCGGGAAATCGCAGCCCGTGCTCGGCATTCGGCGGAAACCGGTCGATGTTGTTGCTTTTTCGATACTCGATGGCCCATGCGTCGGTGCGAAACCCGACGCGGTATTTTGCGGCACGGAGAATACGAGACACGCCGTGATAAAGCGGCGATTTGATAAGGCCTTTTCGTTCGCAGCTATTCTTATTGCCGATGTTCTCGAAGCCCGATGCGTATACGGTGCATCCGTTATTGACGCACTCATAATTATTATTCACGGACGTGTAGATCGGTACGATGTCTTTCGTGGGATTGATCAAAACGCCTTCCGTGGTTACCGAGTCATTAAAATAATTTCTTAATCCCTCCAATGTCCATGGACCGTTTTCGTATTTATTATTCTTTAGAACAGGCTGCTCTATGGGAAAAGCTTTGATAGATTTAACCAACCCTCTATAACGAGGTTCGTTAAATATTGCATTATTTAGACTATTCATCGACACATAACATTTTTTTGTATCCACATCACATTTCGTGGCTTTCGAATAGATAGGTCTTGTCAGAAACACGCTGATCGGTATCCCGCTTCGGAATAATTTGCCCGTCGCAGGCGGTGGCGCGAGTGCGGTCCAATTCGCCGCTAGATCAAACGCGTTTTGAACAGTCAACGTTTCTACGGCAATTTCGCTATTAAATATATGATGGCTATCGGCGAGATTATAATCTTTCCCGTGCTCGAAAAAAGATTGTATTTGTTTGCGGTAATCATCGGATAATATACTAGAATATTCGCTTAAATAGTAATCAAACCGGCGACGATAATTTCGCAACTCGCCGCCTGTTATGTTGAAGTGATCATTACCTATAACGGCGGCTTCGTGCAACATGCCGAGATGCGCCGTGCCCATCGCTACAAACATCGGAAGACCAAAAAACCCAAAATAGTTATCGCCTTTGAGTCTAGTAATATAGCCGCCCATCAGCTCCAACGTATCGCCGTTGTAGAATTGGTAAAGCGACCCTGACGATGTATCGTTCTTAGGCATCCCTTTATGCACCCATTCGCTATACGTAATATTATAATTATTAACAAGATGCAATATATATTGTTTATCTTTCTTATAATTGGTTGTGATTGTTTTTTCGATGTCGCCTTTTAGCTCATTACGAAGCTCTTTTAGCTCTTCGTTCAGCAGCGTGATATATGGATCGGGCTTTTCGACTTTAGGAAGAAATTTATCCAATAAATTCATCACGATGGATATTCCCAGAGACTGAAATGGTCCAAACCCCGCGGGAAACGAAGATAGAATAGTTAGTACCGGCATAATATCATCTCTCATCAAATCCGACTGGACTTCGTCTTTCGCACATTGCTGGGCAACGATCAAAGAGATCGAAAACGCCCAAAGAATAAACAGCTCTACGCGCATCCGATCGTCGCTTAACCCCTCCTAAAACATTTTAATTTCAATCGTAGGGGGTCACCCCTGAACCTTAAATTCCGAGTAAACATGAATTCGCTCTAATCTGCACCGGCCACTCAGAACGGTGAGCATTTACAGAGACTGATTGCGACGGCACCGTACGCACATAAAATATGTATCTGCCCGATGACGCAATCAACGAAAATAGCGACAGAAATATGGAGGATTCTGGCGGCGCAAAAACACAGTAGCGCGATAATGCGATGACGTTTTACCGAGACGGATGCACCACCCCATCGCAATATCATGGGAGATGATCAAATTCGCCGAAGATTGATAGCGAATGCAGTCGAGCTCTTCGCTCAGATCTTAGGATGATGTAAGATGATCTCGAGACGATCTGAGATAATCTCAGGACGATCTGAGATCATCTCGAGACGATCTGAGATCATATATTCAAACTCCGAAATCGCCATCAACAAAACTTTTTTTTTCGAACTCCGACAGAATGGTAATTTACATCATGAACTTTATTTTCAAACTCCGACAGAATGGTAATTTACATCATGAATTCCGACCGAATGGAAATTTTTACACAAGTCGATTCGTACGATCGCAGTCGGAATTCATGGAAAATGGCATTCGGACACTTTTTACTATTTTAAGTAAATGATTTACCAAACACCTGTGTCCAGTAAATGCGATCGCCTTTAGCGCAGCGAGCATGCCCCATTTCCGCGAAATCGCCTAACATGTTCTGAAAATGCCGAGGGCTTTTCACCCATTGATCCACGACGGATGGTATATCATCCGAATAATTATATGCTACGTTTTCGGCGACCCCTGCGAAATGGTATTGATAGTACTTAACACGTTCTCCTACGCCGTATAACGTCCGATTTGATTGATGGTGTGTCATTACATTGTGATCGGCCATGTATTTCGAGTGCAAGTAGGCCGCATTCATTAGTTTTTGGTTCAACGTCAACGCGTGTTTGCCGTGCTGTTGTCTGATTTGATTCACGAGACGCAACATGGCATCTTGCGCCGGAATGTTGATGTGCTGTCCTATCACAATTAAATCCGGATTCGTTATATTGTTTTCGCGTACAAGACGTTCGATTGAAACGTTGTATTGACGGGCTATTTTAGTAAGCGTGTCACCTGATCGCACAATATGAACATGAACCATTTCGCTAACAGCGAGTTGTTGTGTGTTTTATACAATTTTTAGGTTACACGACGCCAGTCGGCGCGTATGCATAATATCTGTCATTGCGCAGAGCCGGTCGGCATGTTCTTTATCTTTATAGATGAGATGCATAGATATGGAACGGGTGTTCGATTCCCATGTATTGTCGCCGAGCAAATCGCAATATCTCGCGAATCATTGTGGTATGACACATCGTTCGTGTAACGCGTAAATTGTATAATATGTCTACACAACTAAGATGATGAGCAGGATGACCTATGACTATGCGATTTTTCTTTGCGGAAACACCGGCGCAGGCAAAAGCACGCTAGCAAATGTGTTGGGAGGACAATTCGAAGCGGGGTTTGCGGTTGGCGAGGGGTTGACAAAACACGCATCTTATTGTCATGTCAACATAGACAACGATTCGGTATTGCTCATCGATGCTCCCGGGCTGTATGAGGCGTCTGAAGCAAACACGCAGAGGAATGCTAGCGAGATCCAAAAGGCACTGGGATATGATGTTCCGTACAAAATCGCTTTTGTTGTCGCAGATAAATCAGGCCGATGGTCGGCCGAAGATGTATCAATGATCGATAAGGTGGTCAATGTGGTGTCTCCTCCGCGCAACGAAAAGATGGAATATGTGCTGATCATCAACAAAATTCTTCCAAACGACTGGGACCATTACATGGATAATAACAAATCATCGCTGATATTGAGTAAGCTGCATGACGCGTTAAGAACGGGCGTAATGTTCAATCAACTTTTGTTTTGTCCGTACGTGCGCAATCCCGTGGTCGACAGCATGCTTAAAGAAAAATTAATGAACGTGTTCCGAATGACAATACAACGTCCTATAGTCGTCACCCGCGATCTCGAAGTTAGCAACAATGATTTGAAATTATACGAAAAAATATTGTTGGGCGTGTTTTCGCCTGTATGGGCACCGATCGTGGGCATTTGTGCTGCATATTCGTCCGTCAAAAACAAGATAAAATACGATGATTGGGAACCGTTTGCGTATTAATATCTCGATTTTTAAAAAAGATTGTATTCGTACACGAATTTTTCCCATAGATCGATGATCGCTTTACCCACTTTCTGAAGGAATTTGACAAACGCGTTGTATTCCTTGATAGTTGCTCGGATTTCAGTCACATTAGCAATCGGCTGATATTTCATGTTTCCTAACAATTCCGTCATATAAGGCGTTGCTCCGTAGCGATCGTCTCGGCGAAAGCGGGGGATGATCGAAAACCATGACTTGTTTATTTTGTTATTGGCAACGCTATTGAGTTGCTTAATGATATTTTCTTTGGTGTCGTGTTGGTTATAAAGATCCAAATCTTCGCTGGGGACCTTGTTGATGATAACGCCCACGTCAATGCTAAAATCAATCGCGGTCAACACTTTTGCAATCGTAAACAAATCAGAAGGCAACACTCGTCCGGCACATTCTGCCAGTACAAAAATAAGTTTGAACGAGCCTGACATTCTCAGCGCTTGCGTGATCGCGTCAGCATTTCGTTTTATTTTTTCGTCGGTTGCTTCGAGTAACCCAGGAACATCAATCAGTCTCATAGTAACATTGCCGACATTCACATCGCAATAATCACATTCTTCAGTCAAACCGTGCACTGCGTTGAAACCAGAGTTAAAATTGCCGCCTACAGAATTGAGCAAATAGCTCTTTCCGGACCCAGTGTTGCCAATAAGTAACAAATTTTCCTTCCCCATGGTGATTGGCTGTTTAATAAATATCAAAAAGAAAATACATTTTATATGTTACACAAACATCTTTATTATCCGTAAAGTATAATACAACATCCACTGCCGTTGTCATATCTTCCGTTGTCGCGTTCGCGGGACTTGCTGTCGTCCACACGAAAAATCTGAAATATCGAAATTTGAATTGAATGTTTAATATCCGACAAATTAATCATTCGAACCATGGGTAAATCATCGGCAAGTGCGAATGTGAAGATCGGCGTCAACTTGATCACCGTCTCTGTCATCGACAGCGTCATTGACGACCTAAAACACTTGAAACTGGATCAGGAAAGCTACCAGTCGGTCGTCAATTTGCTCGAAAACAAGAAAGAAAGCGATATTCTCGAGGCGAAGAAGAAAAAGCGAGCGGGCACGAAGAAGCGCGAAATTGCCGACGAAAACCAGTGTCGACACGTCAATGATCAGAACAAACGATGTGGAGCGCCGATGTGCGACAAGAAGTTGCAACGCTGCTGGGTGCACATGACAGCCGACCAGCAGACGAAGTATCGAGCGAACAAGAAGAAATAGACGAACGGACAGGCACCACGATAGAAGAATAATCGTTTTAAAAAACCGCATGTATTGCCCGAAAATATACACGCGTAAGAGAAAGGCATCATCCATGCGAAACACGTGAACATCGTGTAACATAACGATTGAATTTATACGCCATAATGGCTCATGATTTGACTACAAAATAAAATGCAAGCGTGTGTTCATTCGATTAATCCGTCGCTATTGCCGATAAATACGTGTGTAAGCCCTATTCCGGCGATGTATATTAAATTTAATAATGCAAGTTATATTGCCGATTATCAGGATGTTAATTGTACTACTCCGACAGGCCATATGTCGCTTGATACTAATACATGTCATTATCTGGGCGCTTCTGATTATGCAATGGTGCTTTATACAACGGATAATTACACCGTGACTCTAGCGCGAGTTGATCCGAATTATAACTCTTCCACGGTTAAACAGACAAACATGTATTTATCATTTATAGTGATAATATGTATCATGTTGATTACCCTATAGCTGCACGGCGTATTTTTTGGATCATATGATTTTTAAAAATGATATTTTGTTCGTAACACACCATTCTAACGGAGACATTCCTTTCTAAGTAAGATCCCGCCGGAGGGGTAATCTATGTTCTAATATGCTCTCTTATGTATTTATACGCACACACCATTCTTTTCATTATACCATTGTCGTTTAAATACAAGGTAGAGTATGCTTTTTTGCACTGGAATCCACTGGCCCGCTGTTTTAAAACATCGATAAACGATTTTCCATGTTCGTATCGGATCATCGCTCGCTCGCTCGATGCGAGAGACCCGACCGGTAAGTCGTAAGAATTCAAATGCCTGAATGTATATTATACAACGAAAACGCAAGATGAATAAAAACAAAAAACACGGACCGATCCATCCATGAATGTAATGCCGGTGATCCGGCACATCGCAAGATCGAAATGAAAAATGGGAATGGGGCATCTTTCGATAAATGTGATGTAAATGGATTTTCCAGCGGAACTTTGACTTTGGCATTTAATCTCTGAGCATCTAACCCTATCAGACATGTTTGAGCTAATGAGGGTATCGAGGCGGCTCAACTCCGCTGTTTACTCCTACAAAGGATGTCTGTTTTGTTTATCGATGATGTTAAACCTCTCCTGAACCGAAACTGGACGATCTTCGTGTATCGATTGTTAGGCTGTCAGGAAGAAATCAATCTATCTAATATCAGTATACCACTCCACGAGATCGTAAGAATTATAGATCAATTTCGCAGTATTCATACGGTGACCGTGACAAATATAGTCAAAGAAATCGTCGTTATCGAGCTGTTATGTATGTATGCCAGTGTAGATACCACCTACCAAAACAGACACATACGCATCATTTTAGGAAACAACAAAACAAATACGTGACAATCGCATCAAAGACTTCTATAATGCTGTCCCAAACGGCACGCTCTATCGCCGGTTCTGCCCCAACCGCACAAATCGATTATACGTAGGATATCTTAACCAATGTCATGAATATCTTCGGCCATTACAAGGAGTATACGTATACAAGACCTGCTTCGAATGTAACTCAAGATGCTGCACAGAATGCCTCGATTATATCTTCGCTACGACATGCATCGGATGCCAAAGCGAGATTGCTCGCCGCCGATTTTAAAACATCTGCGAATTATACAATATCACATCGTTTGTGTAACATGCAAATAGATATTTTTTCGACCGCATTATATGTGGTTAGATGGGGGATAAGATTAAAAAAGCTGGTAACGATGCGAGTTTGACGGCCGTTGGGGCAGGAGTCGGCGCCTTAGTAAGCGGAACAAGTCATCCGGCAGTTGCGGGCGGCGTGTTGGCAGCAGGCGTGGCTGGCTATGTTGGTAGCAATTATGGCAGTGAAATAGCGGAGGGAACTAGGAGAGTAAGTGGCACGATAGCGCGAAGCGTCGAGCGTGTCAGTGGCTCGGTGAAACGAGGCGTGCAAAATCTTAGTGGCGTCGTTCGCAGAAATCCGCCCAACGATCCGCCCAGCACTCCAGGCGGAATTGTGTAACGTTTTAAATTCCACGAATAGCATGCAATAATTCGCTCAGATCCGGGCGATCCTCGGGTGTGGCGGATAGATAGGGTGCTAGATTCGGTGTGTTTTTGATTTGCTTGATGGCCAACGCTAGCGAATAAATATCCGACTGGATAGTTGTTTCAAAATCGTCTCCCAATTCCGGTGCTGCATATGCACGATTAGATAGAATATTCGGGCTTTTTTCTCCGTTAATAAATGACGACACCCCGAAGTCGACTAGAACTGCATCGTCATCAGGTGTGAGCATGAAATTATCCAGCTTAATATCCCCGTGAACAACATTGCGCTTATGGATGTCGATCACTATTTCTACCATGCGCACGATCACTTTGTCTTTATCAAATGTCGAGTGATCGTTCATCGCATCTTGCAAATTTATTCCCTTGATATATTTTGTTGCAAAGCCTATGGCCTGGCTATGTTCGTTTATGATCATGTGCATAAATTCAAGCACACCCGGGGTGTTGTTCAAATGCCTAAGTATTTTTGCTTCTAGCAAAATCCCTTCGACGGCATCGCTGTCACATATTTGTTTAACAACCATCGCCGGGTAATCATCACAAAATGCCATGTAAACCGATGCGTATATGGATATCTTAAAAATATTTCCAACGCGGAGTTTATCTTTTTGTATTGCATCGGCCTCCGCTGATTCGGGACATACAATGTTGGGTTGGACAATCGTGTTATAGAACAAATGTATCGTGTTCGTTTGTGTTCGAACGGCGAACTGAGACTTAGTACCTCCCAAGGCTTTATACTGTTGGATGAAAAGTGTAAAATGTTGAATCTGATCATCGACATGATCAATCGATAAGACGTAATTTTCGATGGAATCTTCGATCCTCTCGTTATAATCTAGTCGGATGTAATAACATTCGCCACGATAATGGATTTTGACGAGCTCTTTCAAATGTCCTTGCCGATCCGCATATTCTATCCAAGTTGTCCATTTTCTTAATATTCTTGCTAACCACATTGTCGTGATAAATAACGGGTGGATGCTATCAATCAATTTTCGTTCGACACGGATCCATGGACAGCCACACATTTTGATGAGATCGCTTTGGTCGGGCATATCATATCGACCGCATGTTGAGCGCCTTCTCGGAAATTCGATTCGATATGCATCGAACGCGGCCCGGAGACGATTCGATGAACAACGCAAAACATAGTAGCGCGATAACGGCTTTCGTGTGCGTTTGCTTTATATCGTAAAAACGTGTCACTAGAACATACACCGATAACAATTGAGATGATCTATTTAAACTCCGAAATAGTCATCCCAACAAAACTTTATTTTTCGAACTCCGCTCGGAAAGAAATTACCATCATGAACTTTATTTTTCAAACTCCGCACAGAAGGAAATTACCATCATGAACTTTATTTTCAAACTCCGATACGATGGTAATTTACATTAAAGCGGAGTTTGAAATATCGCTCAGAAAAAGTTTTGTCGGATGACTATTTCGGAGTTTGAATAGCGCCGCGGTCTCAGATCATCTCAGATCATCTCAGATCATCTCAGATCATCTCAGATCATCTCAGATCATCTCAGATCATCTCAGATCATCTCGAATCATCTCGAGTTATATAAATGAAGAAATTGCTTTAGCATCTTTGCTCGGCTGTACGAAACAAAACAATCAGTTTGTGTAACCGACAATTTTAATTGCGTCGGGTTAATGTTCGTTATGTTGTTCATATACACATTAGCGCTATTCATCCCGTTTGCGTATGCCATACCGACACTTGTGTATGATGGGAACCATTGTCCAGATATAGCGTGTAATATCAACCAATATTTGACCAAGATTAATCAAAAAGCTGTGATTTTAACTAGGCAACGTCCTCTCGATGGTCAGGCTATAGGTCCCAGACAAACCACTTATACTTATGATTCCAATGGTAAGGCGATAAAACAAACTGTTTGCTCCACACAGGCTGCAATAAAAGCTGCACAAGCTAACAGAAATAAAGCATGTAATGGTAAAGATATAAAATCCGTTTGTCAAGGGGAAGCTCTTCAACTTGGTATAGATGTAGAATGCGATGAATTTCCTTTTGCCACAACGTACGAAGGTGGCGAAGATGCTGAAGTGCGCTGTGTTCCTGCATGGCAAAATAATCTAGGCGGGGGTGGCTTTTTATCAGGATTTTATAGTAATTATAAGCTACAAGATAGACATGAATTTCAAGTAACAGTTGTAAACCTCCCTAATTGTCGTCCGCATGATATAATGTTATTAAGGCCCACGGAAACTCAATCATTTTGTGCCACATATTCAGATATGGCTATTATCACTTGATTTTAAAACGGTTCCAAACACATGTCAAGACCATCATTGTATCGAAACAAAATGTCGCCATAGGATGATGTGATCCAATCGATGTCCATAAATTTGTCTTTGTGAACAATCTTAAATCGATTGTCATTATCGACAAATTGCAGGCACTGATCCGGTGAAGGCATTTCATCATTTAAAACAATGTTTTGGTCATCATCTGCGCATATATAATATTTATTCATATATATGAAATACATTTGATCATTCATCATTTTACACCGCACTATTAACCCATCGTCGCCGTTTGAGCCTATGATTTTATCATCAACCACCATGAGAATGTCGTTGTTGTCATTGTCATTTTCGGTGAGTATGTTTAGGTAATAATAATGATCGTCGCGAATAGGATTGCCATTCATGTCCATTGATAAGGTGGATGTTGTCGTAGGTATTTCCTTTTCGGGCATTTCGATCGCCAGATCAGGATACATGTATAAATTGTCGAGCACGTCGTGATGTGCGTGTTGTGGATATCGATTTACATGGAAAGATGTGGTGTTGCATGACATGTATTCGCCGTTCCCGAGATTAACGATAAAAAATGTTTGATGGCACCGCTTTTGTCTCACGATGTTTGTCATATGCTGAATATCTACTTCGGCATATGTTTCAGTGATGGTGTTTCGTTCTGTCAAATAAGTTTTGAATGGTTCGTTGCTGAAGAGCATATATGGTCGTCGTGTGTTGTAAAAGATGCCATTTTTCAGAGCTAAATCGTTATTGAACGAAGTGTTGATCATCCTTTCATAATAACTGTCGGGCTTCGGCATGAACAATTCGCTCATGATATAATTACGACATTCATAATCACATTTGATGTTACAAACAACATCACCAACAGTGAACGTGAAATAATCCGTTTCTAAAATAATATATTTATGTTTGGTGGCATGCTCTGTGATTGTCGCATAATAATCCATCAAGCATTTGTCGATAGAATCGATGTTTACATCCGCACCAACCACAATGTCCATTTATTCGTTTATCGCATTAACCACCGTATTTCATTTTAATGACGTATCATTTCAGCATGTGTTCGTTGCGCCGCTGGCACGAATCAACCGGCGGGTCTCACAGCGCAGCGGGCGAATTCGATCAAGTCACATCATGCGCATAGGCGATAATCATCGATGATTTCCGCGTACTGTCATTAGATTAGACGAGTGACGGCTGTACCGAATGAATAATCGTTTTAAACCCAGTTCGGGAGAGCGTCTAACTACCACCACAAACGCCAGAAAGGCATGTAGATTGACAATCGTTATCAGTGTCACAGCAATTACCCGATGTGCCTTTGCCCGATCCAGATCCTGCATATTTACCGGTACACGATCCCGATGGACACCTACCTCCGTTAGACGGGCAATAATCGAGATTAGAATTGCATTGGCCATTCGAATCACAGCATTTGTTTCCCGAACAATCATTGTCTGTCGTGCAACTGCTCGAGCCGCCACACGTAGGGGTGCTTGAGGCGCTAGACGTAGTGCTGCTCGAAGAAGTGGTGCTGGTGCTTTTCGTAGTCGTAGTGCTTCTCGAAGAAGTGGTGCTGGTGCTTTTCGTAGTCGTAGTGCTGCTCGAAGAAGTGGTGCTGGTGCTTTTCGTAGTCGTAGTGCTGCTCGATGAGGTGATGCCGGTACATGAATATAATACACCACTAACTCCACAAACCCCATCCTTATTGCACGTGTCCAGACAATCATTACTCGCTTTACAGCATGCTCCGGTGGGTCCTTTACCGTTTCCTGTGTTAGAATAACCCGTAACACAAGAGCAAGGCGTAGCGGTTGGTGTAGGGGATGTCGCGTTAACGTATGTAGTAAATGTGTAGTATGATGTTAATGTGGCATTAATTGTGGTTAACGTAGAATTATTCGGGCTAGATGTTGTACTGGTCGGTGCAATAGTGATACTCGTGCTAGACGTTGTATTGGTCGGTGCAATAGTAATAGTCGTGCTAGTCGGTGCAATAGTGATACTCGTGCTAGACGTTGTATTAGTCGGTGCAATAGTAATAGTCGTGCTAGACGTTGCATTATTAGTCGGTGTAATAGTGATACTCGTGCTAGACGTTGCATTGGTCGGTGCAATAGTGATAGTTGCCTCAGACGTGGTGCTGGTCGGCGTAGTGCTCGTACTAGATATCGTATCTATAGCACATAAATTATTATCACAATTGTTTGACCGACAATCATTGTTAGTGAAACATGCGACACCTCCAGGTCCAGCTCCACCACCTACACCGGCAAAACATAAGAAACAAAATGGAGGCGCTGCAGGAAAGGGCAGAGCAAATGGTGTCTGGAATGCAGCCCCACTCCCATCTCCTAATGTAACAGTTGCGGTTTGAATAATGGTTGTCGTGGATACATATTGAGGACTGTCGCTGCAATCTTCGTACAATTCTGGATCATAATAATAGGATGTGCAAGTTCCGTCGATGCACATATCTTCCAAAACGCAATCAAGATCTGAGATACAACATGCGCCCGTAGGACCGTCTTGTAGCTGTAACCCTAAACTACTACGCGATAAACATCCAGTTACGGATGTCGGCATTGGCATTGGTGTCGTTGTTGTCGTTGTGGTCGACGCTGTTGTTGACGGTAAATTGCATGACGATCCAGAAACGCCACATGTACCATCTGAATTGCACGTATCGAGGCAATCATTGTCGCTTGCGCAACATGCGCACGTCGGACCTTGCCCATTACTTTTTCCGTAATAACCGGTGACACATGATGTCGGTGTTGCCTTTGTAGTGGTTGTAGTCGTGGTGGTTTTTGATGGTAGATTACATGATGCCCCAGAAACGCCGCATGTACCATCTGAATTACACGTATCGAGGCAATCATTGTTGCTTGCGCAACATGCGCACGTTGGACCTTGTCCACTACCTTTGCCGTAATAACCGGTGACACATGATGTCGGTGTTGCCTTTGTAGTGGTTGTAGTCGTGGTGGTTTTTGACGGTAGATTACATGATGCCCCAGACGCGCCACATGTGCCATCCGAATTGCACGTATCGAGGCAATCATTGCTACTCTTGCAACATGCACATGTCGGGCCTTGGCCATTGCCTTTTCCTGCATAGCCAGAAAGGCACGAAGATGGTGTAGATGTTGGTAATGTACTCGCACCGCTACACCGACCACTGCTACAAGTGTCTTGACAATCATCACTTGATGTACAGCAAGCACCATTAGGACCTTGGCCATTGCCGCTTCCTGAGTAGCCGCTAGTGCATGAAGACGAGCCTCCGTTACAACCGCCAAGACGTTGACCTTCTTTACACACATTGCCAACGACACAAATATGATCACAGTCGCAATCTTCCACGGTTTCGCAACAATCCCCATCACCGCCCTTACGATTACCAGTGCCATAGTATGAATCATCACACGAGGATGGCGGCCCAGTCGCTGCATTACATTGGTGATTGCTTTGACAGCTATCTCTACAATCATCATTAGACTCGCAGCAATCGCCGACACCACCTTGACCATCGCCCGTACCGAAATGTGCCGTATTGCATACATTTCCACTAGGATGTTGACCCGATACACATTGATGGTTAGAAGCACATACATACTGAGAATTGCAATCATCATTCGTTTCACAACAATCACCCGCACTGCCTCGACCATCACCAGAGCCAAAATGGGCTGCATCGCAAGCATTAGCCGGCGGCGGGGAGCTGGATCCATATCGCTGATCCGACACATAATAATCCGCACAATCGTCCGGAAATATTCCCCATCCCACATCACAATAATGTTCCTTCCACTTGGCGTTTACTGTGTACGGCCCAACACGCTGATTTGCATATTCTAAATAGAATGTCCATTGTGTATCACCTAACCCGATGCGAGTGATACACACAACGCCATCGTTCGAACATATTCTCGCGCCCGATGTCGGAATACCATCACCTTCGGGAACGAACATACCAATGGTCGTAGTATAACCGTTCTCCATTACTAAATGATATGCGCATTGCAGATCGTCCGCATGTCTACACGTGGTTTCTAGTTCAAATGAAACTCCAGATACCACTAACGAAATGAATGGAATGGCCCAAACGAGCCACTGTATCATGATGTTATATTGAACACGATACACCAATTAGTTTGCTCGGTTACACAAATTAATATGTCGGAGTTTGAATATATACATCTCGGCCAGAAAACAAAAAAAATCTCGGCCGGCGGACACGAAAGGAAATTACCATCGTGTCGGAGTTTGAAATAACGTTCAGATGGTAATTTACTTCTGAGCGGAGTTCGAAACAAAAAGTTTTGTCGATGGTTATTTCGGAGTTTGAATAGGCGCTGCGGTCTCACATCGTCTCGAGACGATGTAAGATGATCTCGAGACCATCTCATGATTGCAGGAACGTGTATATTGTATTGACTCAATTGTTCGTCACGCCATCACAGATAAAATAATCGTATTTTCGCAAACATGAACATGGAAAATGCATAAAGCATTTTTTTGATGTGACACAACTGGCCATGGAAAATCGAATCGGACAAACATGCATTAACACATGGTGGCCCCTTTGATGACAAACATTGACATACGTGTGATATATTGGTGCATCAGCGACATCGTGAAATTATCAAACGAAGCGTCGTTCAGTAAGCATCGATGCCGAGAGCTATCGCGTCAAGCCCAATACGTTTTAAACACACTGAAGCTGAGAGAGCACGAAACGAAACATCTCCCGTCGCTAAATATCTTGTACGACATCTTGCGGGAATGCAAAGAATATGTCATCAAAATGAGCACGTCGAATCCTATTCAGCAGGTCTTTAAAGGATACAACGGTAAGGTGATGTATGAAAAATTAAGTCAGGAATTACACAAGTGGTTCGAGCAATTAAATCATGATGCCGAGGCATGGAAATCGATCGAGAATGACGTTGATGACAAAGAAGACGAGGAGACGCTCGCTCGGATGGAACAACACATGACGCGCGCCCGGAAAATACTGAACGCCCGCCCAGAGCAGCTCAGTAAAAACCCGCGCACAAACGTCCAGATGGGAAAATGCATACGCACCTATGCCCTCGGCAACATATACGAAGGACTATATAACTACAATACTAAGGTGATCATCCATGAAGTCAAATCGATCCAGCCGTATTTCAAACGCGGAGTACTGTTGAACAAATCGCTGCAAGATTGTGATTATATCTTAAAGATACACGGAATTGCGGACAACAATAAACTAGTATACGAAGCTACCATGTTTTCGCTCGAAGAATTGATCATTTACAATCTCAAAAACACGATTTCGCTGTGCCGCAAGATAGCCGCGGGCGTCAACTACATACACGAATGCGACATTATTC
>Ga0136643_10006903_pt1 | contig 16335 bp, 5 predicted proteins | sample TergutLab28metaG_FD_96883 | JGI IMG/M metagenome (GOLD analysis project Ga0136643, IMG submission 96883) | Labiotermes labralis P1 segment gut microbial communities from Petit-Saut dam, French Guiana - Lab288 P1 (version 3) (version 3) | ecosystem: Host-associated > Arthropoda: Insects >... | reverse complement strand
GTGGGGTAGTGTGTAGTAAACCTAGATGGGACCTCATGTGTATATGCGAATGTCATGTGCAAATGGGTGTATCCCATCTAGGTATTCTACACACTACCCCACAAAAAAGATGTTACAGCTAATATCTACTTTTTCCCTGCTTGTTACAGCACAGCACACTACATGCAGTAACACAGGTCTTTGTCCTCCTGAAGATGGGCATAATGATGCCCGAAACATGTTGAGACAGTGGTGATAATAAACATCTGATTGTTGCATCTTGTTGGTTTTTTTTTTTTCTCTCACTTCACAATTTGCTCACAATGCACAGGCACAGAAACCTAAAGATTGTTCGTGTAGTTTTACAAAAAAAATGAGGGGCTAAAATGCTGCCCAAGAATTGTGGTACCTCTGGAGTCTTTGCTGTGCTGGTGTGTAGAGTCATTAATGTGTGTTGATTTACCATCTTTCAATACCCTGTTCTGTAGCAGCCTCTGTTGTGCAGATTGTTTGATCGTGTGTAGACCACAGTAGGAAAGCACTGACATTGATATGTACTTCATGTTGTTTATTGGACCATGCATCATATTGATAGTTGAATAAAGAGAGACCAACTTGATGTCACTTGCTATTTTATTTCATTATTTAATGCACACCACCCCAGCCAAACCACAACGTAACACCAACACACACCGCACCAGGTATGTGTAAGCTCATATACACGACATCAGAACATATTCAGGAAACATCATCAATAAACATACTACACACAAAGAAAACTCAATAACCATAAGACACCGCAGCAGCCATTATATGCAGAAACACGTTTTATAAAACAACCACACACGTCATGACTAAACACTCACCACTAAATAAGCACGCTAATGCAAAAACCTCTGTCCGTACAGAGCAATACAATCCATGAAATAACTCAACAAATAAGTCGCAGGCTCCTGAGGATGGACGTATTAACATCCAAAACATCTTGAGCATTAAATAATGAAATAAAAAAGCAAGTGACTTCAAGCATGTACTTCATGATTGAAACTAACTGTATATAAGTACTTTGCTTTCATATGTGCCACTGTAGATAAAACACCACTGTGAAGATACTATCAATCTAGCCAGTTTGAAACAGATGTATAAGCTGTGTTGTGAATAATGTTTCATTGGTGGATTTGGGAAGTTTTAGTGGTATTAAGGGCAGCATGTTGCACTTGATTCCCCCAGGATTCTTTCCAGAGTGGGCCAGGACTATTCCAAAAGTACCTCCATAATATCTCCTTTAGCTATAAATCGTGACTTTTGCTTTCCTCAAATTTTTCTTTTTCTTTTAGATATCAGGTCTGATCAATGAATATTGTGGTATGCCACTGAAAATTTGTGTGTGGGGGAGGGACAAGGAATTTAGAAATGTATAAGCTGCTGTCATGTTGTGTTGATACTGGACCACACTGAAAGCAGTAAGAAGCACATCTCTTGAGTAAGCAGGCAGGCCGCCTGACAGATTACACCATAGAAGCATTGCTAAATCATATTTAGGGTAGAACAGATGAACAGGAGGGTGAGAAGGAGACATTTTGAATAAACAACATCCTTCCCACTCTGTTGGTCAAAACCATAATTGCGAAGGATAATGGGGGCAGAAAAGGAACTCAAGAGGACTGTACAAGAATGGCCAGAATTGGCTGATTAATGTGCTGTGCCACTAGGTACTATGGGCATCACACTGTACGGTGCAGCATGTGCGTCACACGTCTCCAAAGGTTTAATACTAAATTATATGTTATGAAGCGTGTGACACATAATTGGAAGTGGTTTGTAACCTTTCTGGTGTGACAGGTGAATTTATCCACCATTACATGTTGTTACTGTTAAGTGCCACAAGCATATTTACCACACAGCTTCAGAAATAACTTATCCTTTTATTGAGACAGACTGAAATATTTCCACAAATTACAAGAGTCTTTAAGTACTGCCAACTGTGATATAGTGAAACTACTGATGATAAGAGATATACGGGAGGAAGGGTGGACAGAAGGTAAAGAGAAATTCGTACAGTGACTATTAATATGTTTTGTAATATCAGAATAAAATTTTGCATATAATAGCTGAAGTAGTTCTTTTAGACTGATTTGGTACATGTAGTGTACCCTTTACAAAGTACTTTCCCATTTTTCCATATTTAAAAAATATTTCACTATTTTTCTGTCTGCACAGCAAATACCTGGGAATATTTCTGTCTGATCTGGAAAATGTAGTTACTGAAGACACTGCAGAAAATTTACAAAAGCAATTATTTTTTATTTTTTTGGTGCAGAATTGGCATTGTTTTGGGAACCAGCCTGATATTTAAGTACACAGCTAAAGTATTATGTATAGTTATATGCATGGTACTTGTACTCGTTGCTTATTAAATTGTGTTGATGTATTCTAAATTCACTGGTTTTTGACATAATGTGACATAATTAGAGTGAAGTCAGCAATGGAACATGATAGGCAAAGTTGAATATACTAAATGTGAAGTCCTAAGAGCGTCATAGGAGACTGAAGTTTAATGGAAATATGCTAGATAAAACTTGATCTCTGACCTTTGATAAGAGGGTGCTGAAGAGAATATTTTGGGGTGGGTCTATGAGAGAGGAAGTAACAGCAGGATAGAGAAAGTGACAGGATTTATCTACATCCTCCTGCAGTGTTTGAGGAAGAATGAGGTGGGTGGGACATGGCAGTATGAGAAATGTACACAGAATTGTATTCAGACAACCAAAATGGAAGCACCACTTGGAAGGCTAGGTATAGATGGGAGTTTAATATTGAATGAGTACTGAGGAAACTGAGAGTGAGAATGTGGCCCTTATTTTTCTGGTGTAAGTCTGGGTACTGAAGAAAATGGGTGTGAGAGTGTGGGTTTCATTCTTCTGGCACAAGAGTTTTGAAGAAACTGGGTGTGAGAGTGTGAACTTCATTCTTCTGGTCTAAGATGGGGGCAATGAAGAAACTGGGTATGAGAGCATGGACTTGATTCTTCTGGTATAAGTTTTAAAGAACTGGGTGTGATTCTTCTGGTGAAAGAGTTTTAAACAAACTGGGTGTGAGAGTGTGGACTTGATTCTTCTGGTCTGAAACAGGGTATTGAAGAAACTGGGTATGAGAGTGTGGACTTGATTCTTCTGGTGTGAAACAGGGTATTGAAGAAACTGGGTATGAGACTGTGAACCTGTTTCTTCTGGTGTAAGACAGAGTCTACTGGTAGTTTCCTGTGAACACAGTTATCAGCCTTCAAGTCATACCAAACGGAGGTAACTTCTTTGTCAGCCGAGTAACTGTTAGCTTCTGAAAATGGATTCTCCTCCATTTACTTGTGTATGTTACTTTCTCTTGTCTTCTGAGTCCCCTAATTAAGGGTTCAGGTCTTCTTGGATGTGATGCTGTTCTGCTGGGTTGGCATTTTAAACATTACCTGGGAATGTAGTGCCTCCATTTTCAAGGACTGATACCTTTCACACCTCAGCTCTTGTCACTGCACTATGCTGCTGTAAATATCTCAGAAACACTAACCCAGTGACATATCACATCCTAGGAGACCTTAATCCCCAACAAAACTGCTATGGAAACCAGATCTCATATAATCGAGAATTGCTGCAATCAGAGTAGGGTGGAATGTTCTGAACACCGTCTGCTCCTCTGGTAAGTACAATATTAGCTGAAAATTGCAAAAATATTTCTTGCTCTCATACAAATTTTATTGTGCACACTTAAGTTTTTATGCATATGGCATGCTAACTTCTGTAGCATAATATGAAACTGCTGAACTTAGCAGTGTATGTGTTTCTCACATTATGGGTGCCTATCAAGGACTGCTTATTCTGCATTTTTTTTTTTGGTATCATTCATTATTTCTTTGCTGAAATTGTACCTTAGAAATGGCAAAATCACTGCTTCTGCCAGAGATGAAATTGTATTTTTAAATATCTCAAAGATATCTTCAGTTTTTTTATGTTTTGCTGACCGTGCATCTCAGTATATTTATCTTAGTAATTAACCAACTTGATGCACAAAATTTTTGTTTTACAATAAGTTTATTTCATGCCTCTACATGTTTTGAGCACCATGTGCTCAAAACATGTAGAGGCATGAAATAAACTTATTGAAAAAAAAAAAAGTGCATCAAGTTGGTTAATTGCTAAGATAAATATCTTCAGTTATTTGTTATGTTACTGAATTTCATTCCTGTCTAAGACAACAGTCCTTTAGGATGTGTTGCCATATAGTTTGGTATATAGGTACCAACATTTCAGAAGAACCTGCTGCCTGCATATCTAGGATACGAGATAGAGGCAGCAGGTTGCTGCGAAATATTAAAATGAAATAAAATACTCATATGTACACGATCTGACACAACTTCCTTTCTATTTTATTGTTTCAAATGTTGGCTACTAGTTTGGCCTGAATAGGCCATCATCAAGCCAAATATTTATAAAAACTTAAAAATGTCGGTGCATATAAATATTTGTCTATATAAAGAGCATCCCATTTACATTCATATTGTTCTTTATAATTAATAGCAGCTATAGTTGTGTCTGTAGTAAATTTTTTATATGAGTACTGTACATGTATTATCAAATTTTTTTGTTGATTGATGGCTTAATTTTAAAATTGTAGGTAGTTTTGAAGATACACAGTATAAAATGTGTTATACAGATTTTGTGTGTTTTTATATAACATATATATTGTCACGTTAGTAAAATTGGTAAAATTATAAAGTTGTTGTTCAGATCTTGTCTTCAGCTGTTGTACACTAGGTTGAAATTCTACATATTCTTAGTAAAACTGAGTACTGGAGTTGTATACTGTTTTGCTCTCGGTTTTAGAGTTGGGTATTGTATATGCTGTGTTGTTTTATTTTGGTGAAGTATTAACTCCAGTATAAAATGTGAATTCTTTGGAGACAGTCATCACACTGGAAGTATACAATAAATTTTAATTAATTTAGACTATCTAATCTCCTATGTAAGGGTGTATAGAGTCATAAAACGTTTTACTTAAGTGAAATGTAAGGGTGTATAGAGTCATATGTTTTCTTTTGAGTAATTCCCTGGAGTCTGAGTTCTAATAGCCAACGTTTCAGAATCCTGTATCAGTTTCATCTTCATAGACAGGTGGATGAAGTATGACAGGGGACACATCCCATCCCCTGTCATACTTCATCCACCTGCCTATGAAGATGGAACTGATAGAGGGTTCCAAAACGTCGGCTATTAGAACTTAGACGCCGGGGAATTACCCAAAAGGAAACATATTACATATAGAACACGGCGAAAGCTTAAAATCAAGTGTATAGAGTCATAAAATATTTTACGTACAGTAAAGTGTAAGTAAAATATTTTATGACTGTATACACTCTTATGTGGGAGATTAAATAGTATATATTAATTAAAATTTATTGTATACTTCCAGTGTGATGATTATCTCACAAGAATCCACATTTTATACTGGAGTTAATACTTCACCAAAATAAAACAACGCAGCATATACAATACCCAACACTAAAACCAATAGCAAAACAGTATACAACTCCAGTACTCAGTTTTACTAAAAATATGTAGAATTTCAACTCAGTATACAGCAGCTGAAGACAAGATCTGAACAACAGTTTTATAATTTTACCAGTTTTACTAACGTGACAATTTATATGTTATATAAAAATACATAAAATCTTTATAACATGTTTTATACTGTGTGTCTTCGAAACTATCTACAATTTTAAAATTAAGCCATCAATCAACAAAAAATTTGATAATACATGTACAGTACTCATATCAAGAAACTTACCACAGATAACACAACTATGGCTGGTATTAATTATAAAGAACAGTATGAATGTGAATCTAATCCCCTTGATATAGCGCGAATTATATTATGTGTACCGGCATTTTTAAGTTTTTGTAAATATTTGGCCTGATGATGGGATATTCAGGCAGAAACTAGTAGCCAACTTTGGAAATAATGAAATAAAAAGAAAGTTGTGTCAGACAGAGTACATATTTTATTTCATTTTAATATTGTACTTAAACACAACAGGATGTCCTCTACCAAGATTGCTGTGAAATGTTGGTACTTTTACACAATCCTATGTGTTGTCGCATCCCAAAACTCCCTACTCATAATATCCACTTCCCTGTGAAGATCAACTGTAATGTAATCCACCTCCTTACACATCGTAACCGAAGATTAAATAGTAGAATTTGTTAATAAACAACTTTTGTTGATGTGATGATATTCATGCACTAATTATTTGTTTGGTTGTGTGTGTTTCATTTTGCCTTGATTATGTGTTTATCTTTTTTTTCGGCACCCTGCCACCTGGTTGTTTTGGGCTCGCTCGGTTTTTGGTTGTTGTTGGTTGGTTGTTTACGTTGTGTGACACACACTGCATGCTGCTGCTGACTGTCAGTGATTAGCCCCGAACTTGTGATGGAAGTGGAGGCTCGGATGAACCGCCAATACACACCTCCAAACCTGCACTCAGCAGGCACCACCATCCCTGTCACTGTGCCTCGCAGTAAAGCTTATCCCAGGCCCAAGAAACCCTCAGGTCTCCCAACTGTTCAGGAGAACAACAGCAGAGGTACGTACTCTTTGGACATAGCATGGACTGTTTTGCTGGTGGCAGGTGTATTGGCATTAAGAAGTTGTAATTAGTTTTTTCTTGTCATACTAACCCTTTAATGCATATGGGTTACTGTATACTATATATGATTTGTCTGTGCTTAGCTCAGACAGCATATGTATGTTTTATGTAGTCGTTACAATCATTGGTGCTTCTTTCCCTGAGCAGCGTAACCGACTGATTTATTAAAGGATGCGCGGTGTATATTCTGTGAGGTAGGCACTCAGTTTTTAAATATTATCTAGATTAACCCCATACTTCTTTAATGTCAAGTGCATAAACATCATTCGAAACATCAGGTAGAGAAAAGTATTTCATTGCTGTAAGACCCCTGTGATACATTTTGATCCTGTAATCTGTTTACTACTGTGGGAATTTAACCATTATTTTGGGAGCTGGCATACCCAGGAGATGGAGGTAAGAAGGTCAATAAAGAGTCAGCAAGTTTCTCCAAACCAGTGGTACTCATTTACCAGACTGCACGGTGTCATAAGACCACAAACTTATTATTTACTGTGGATAAATGTTGACTGTTGTCATGAAGTCAAGTGAAAGTTTTGTGACATGAACTAAACACAAAAGTAACAGAAGTGAATTAGTTTTTGAAGGATAATGCCAAGGAGATGATCACAGCTGGGAACTCGGTAGGCACATTCACATGCAAGATTCACAGTAAATGATGAGCTGCTATCACCCATCCCGAAGGAATTCACATAGCACACTTTACCATTACATGCTACTTAGAATGGTTGATGTCTGTCTGCAGGTAGTAACAAAACTGTCGCTCCCAACACGTCACCCTATAGTTAACACCTCCCCCCCCCACACTGTGCCAAACATGCCTACTCCCCCTTTGTCTCCTGGTTGGTCTTGCATGTCTCTTCTTTTTTTAGTTGAGATTGTGCCATTTGTGCACATGGTTTGCATGATGTGTGCATGTTACTTGTTTTACATCAAGAGGTATATTGTTTCACAATTTATGTTTATTCTTTCTTGCTTCCTTTGTTTCAGGGCGGGAAAGCTTCAAGGAAGTTAACAGTTTACATCTTCCTTTGGAACGCTACAGCCCTGTGCGACGAGCCAGTGAGGGATGTGCAACAGGACTGGGTTCACAGTACAGGTCAAGCCCTCAGCACCACTTGCATAGCTACCCTCATACACATGTTACAGCTGGAGACAAAGAGGCCAATGTGAAGGCTCTTCAACAGGAATACCAACAGTTGCAGCAGGTAAATGAATGTTGGGGATGTTCTGTATCGGTATCAGAGATATAAGTACTGAATTTTTTAAGTCTTATTTAATGATGCTAAGATATGTAGCATCAGTGGTGGGTGGATGGATGGATGAATACGGAGCACTGGTGGAATGATACTGACAATGGAAAATTTAAGTACTCAGCAGAAGACCTTTCCTAGTGTCATTTTTTCTGCCACATATCCCATGTGGAGTGGCTTGGAATCAAACCCAGAATTGCACAGTAAGAGGTCAGTCACTAGCTGCCTGAACCATGTCATGACCCAAGACAAAATTGCTTTATTTGATTAGTAAGACTATGAACTTCTCTTACACCCAATTAATTGTAGTTCAGTACAATATATTGTCTTGATTTTTATTGTGAATTCATTTAGGTAAATGCAAATCTAGTGGGAATTTGTGATTTTTTATGAAAATCTTAAATTCTTTGAATAATACTCTTATCTTGAAAATGGCACATTGCTTTTACTCACCTTACGTGACAGATTTTGTTCATACATACCTGCAGAAGTATCTTCAAATTATGTGCAGTGGATGATGTTCCAATTTTTCAATACTTTCACGTAAGTAAAAGAAAGTATGTGCTGCTAATAAATATCCAAACTATTGATCTAATTGTGGTTATGTGCACACTGGCTTGAAGGGTACTTGAATACAAATGAGGTGTGTAAAGCTTCAGGCTTGAAATAAAAAGACAACTACAGGTATATCTTTTCTATCAATAGCTATTCAGTATTTATTATTTACAGTTGCAGAGAGACAGTGTTACCCAGACTATGTATTGCATATTTGTGATTCCAGAGACACAGCAGTACCCAAACTCAGGCTGAGCTTCAGATGAGGCAGTCTCTTCATATCCAGCATATGTTGGGAACTTCACCCCTCACCAGTCCCCACATGTCGCCGTCTGCTTCCCCACCCATTAACCAAAGTCCTTCATCTATTCCAGGTATGTAGAATGTGGAATTGTTACTGTTCATTGTTGCAGTACATTCAGTTTGATACATATATTTTTATGTTCAAAATGATAACTTCAGTCAGCACTCATATAAATACTTCTATCAATGGAAGGTTCGTAAGATTTGAATTCTGTTGCATACTTCTAGCATACAACATTTTTATTCAGGGAACCTGAGAAAAGACACTGTTTTGAAGACCTAGGCTTGAATGGAAGGATATTATTAAAAGAGGTCTTCAAGAAATAGGATGAGAGGGTCTGGACTGGGTTTATGTGGCCCAGGATGGAGTCCAGTGATAGGGTTTGTGAACATTATAGATGGAGAATATCAAGGACTCCTCTCCATGTAGTTTTCTTTTGATATTAAATTTTCATCCAGTATATTAAATACAGTTTGAAAAACCAACCACATTTGACTGCCTATCTGTATGAAAATGGTTTCATAACATGTACATTTCAACCTACAAGACATCAGTCATTACACTGTGAAACCTCCAGACATTACTCGTGTATGAATAGTTTTCCTGCATGTATTGTTCATTTGTTCTCCTCCTAATAAAATGCTAATATAAACTGTTTGCAAGTGTACTGGGTGCACTGTTCTTTGAAGCATAATTTTTTCATGTCATTCATTCAAAATCTATGGTATGACCCATTAAAAAAAAAAAGTAGTGAAAGTAACATGATCTTTCTGGAATGTACAGTAATGATTACCTACCCATAATGGTATTACTTACAAAAATTTCACCATGCCAATCCCAAGGGAGTAATGTTGGTGGAGTGGCAGGGGTGAGAGGAAGGCAGGGTATATGCCATACTGATAAGATGGGCTTCTCCTACAGTTGCCTCCAGCATAGAATGCTGACAAGGAAAGGCCAAATTCTGCCAGGGCAGGAAGCATGCCTAGTAGGTGGTAACAGAACTTCTATCACAGGGCCTAGTGACAGGGGGCAACTCTTTCTAAGGGGTCTACCAGAGTAGGTTCATTTCCGTATCCCTGCCACCTGAGGATGGAAGTAGATGCAGCTTCTGGAATGTTGTTCTTCAGCTGTACATGAGATGGTGGACTAAGTCCGAAAAAAGAGTGTTCTTGAATGTCATACACCACTGTCAGAACCCTATAGAATTCACATATGTTGCATGAGATGTGCATCAGATATCAGGACTTCATGAAGGAAAACTGTTGGCATTTGAGGATAAATAGGTATCTAAAAATTACCACAAAATTTATGTATTTTACAGGATCACCAATACACCACCTCCATCATCACCCACCATCTAGCTGTAATGAAACCAGTAACATCTGTCTTACTTATCACCTCCAGCGGTTACATCTGCAGCAACAGCAGCAGCAACAGCAGTCTACATCTCAAAACCAGACTTCAGAATCTTCATTGCTGTGTGGTGGTACACCTGCAGTCACTAATGTAACGTCCATTACTCAGGGTCTCAGCGGTCTAGCCACCAACACTGGCTCCATCACACAAGGGATACCAAATCCAAGTAACAGTGGTGGAGTTCTAAATCTGGCTGCAGCTATGCCTCTTGATCTGCGAGTCCAAACTCCAGGGTCATCCTCACCACACCATGCAGTTCATCTGCATCATCGTTCACCTGCCACAACACCGCTCCAACATTCTCCTTCCAATTCGCCATCCCTTGGTATGATCCAGGAAGAAAATAACTTGGCTTTCCAGTTGCACCATGTTATTGGACTGGATGAGGGTCCATATAGTGATGAATTAGTCTCGAAAGCAAGAATGCCTGTGGGGAATAGTCCAGCGGAAAGGTGGCAGTCCAAGCAATCACAACAACCATACAGTCCCAGTCATCCTCATATATATGTAACAGATGAGTTGGGAGGAAAAATTACATTGGTGGCATGTTCTTCATCATCTTCAAGCAATTCGAGTAGTGATTTGGTACATTCAGATGGGAATGAAGATCAAGGTATGGAAAGAATGATCATGGAATGTGCGTCGCCACCATATGTGTCATCATCCGTGATTTCTCCCCATCCTTCCAGTCGAGTAGATATTTCTGTACCCTTCCAGGCGTGTCTAAACTCTTTCTCCCAAGAAGTTGCTGACTCAACTTCAAAATCTGAACGTCACTTTTCCCCATCTTCAAACACAGTTCCTTCACATTTTCATAATTCACCACCAGATACCACTTTGCCTTCTTTTCTGATTTCAGAGCCTTGTGATTCTTCTCGACCTTCCATAGTGCGAGGTATAGGTAAGCAGCAGCATGTGAACAAAGGAGAAGAGGAACAGTTGCAAAGCACTGTGAAAAGTGATACAGAGTGTTCAGTGAGACAACACATTGATTGTCTGAGCTCCTTCATTGGAAGTGCTGACTCAAGAACATCATCCCTGTGTTCAATAGAGGAACGCCGTGATGCTTATGCTCAACATAAAAATGGGGCACTAAGGCACACCTTCCCATCTCCGTATTTTTTTACAGCACAAGCTCGTAAAATAGACCACTACTCAAGTGAAGACTCCTCATCCAATGACATGGAAAACTTCCAGCAAGTGTATCAAAACCACCTAGAAGAGAACAATGTAGTATATGAGAATGGGAAGAACATTCTTTTTAAAAATGTGTGTATGTCATCAGATAATGCTGTGTCATTGACAGGTAGTGTTCTAGCCACTGATTTGTTACAAAAGACTACTAGTGGTTCTTTCAAATTAACACTTTCTGATGTTTGTTCGCAGCTGGATGCCTCAGATATATTAGGACATATTAAAAGACTTATTGATGCCCGTGCTCCTCCAAAATATTTTGCATTTTCACATGGTAAGAGTGGAGATTCAGGGAAGAGTGAGGAGGGTGCTTTGGCTCTGATGTGTCCTGGGGGAGTTCAGATTGAGTTGAGAGTGTATGAGGATACAGGCTGCGAGCTGAAAGGCCTGAAGCTGCGAAGGATATCAGGAGACCATCTCCAGTACAACCAGTTATGTCAGGAACTTATATCTTGTATGACAGCATAAACTGTTGTTTTTAAAATGTGCACCATTGCTAATATTCTGTTATACAGAAAAACTTAGGCACATCTGATGGTAATATTATTATGCTGTGTGGGTTTTACAGGGAAAACTGAAAGTTGATACATAATAGGAAAGGGTTGTTTTGTGATTGAGGATATTCCTATAGCATTGACCCTGAACTGCAGTTCACCAAGGAAATGAGAGGGAGGGGTCATTGTGGATCTGACATAGAACTGATACAACATATTGTAAAGCCCAGTTTTGAGGACTGATGTGTTCAGGGATGTGACGCTATGTTGTTCGTGAGTGGATCCTGGCATTTTAAAGAATCATAGTGCCTTCATCTTCAGGGTCAAGCAGACTAAGAAGAACTTCTTCATGGACTGCACTACAGTCTTTGAAACAGTGGGAACACCTCACCCAGTGGCACAGCGTCAAATCCCAGAAGACTTGAATCCTCAGTGACATGGCTGTGAGGACTTCAAATTTTGCAAGTCAGGTTTTGTTAATGGCCAAGCACAATTGAGTTCAACAATTCCTGCTTCTGCCTTTAAGTTGATTTTAAAAGTCATTAAAAAATGTAGTGAGTGTTACAGGGTGAAGAATTATCATTTTCACTACCATTGTCTCCCTTTTTTGTATTCTTGGCAGAGTACATGAACTTGCCTTGCATCCTGTGTGGTATACTGGGATACACTCTCACCACTGTGTATGTTTCATTAGTATTTTACAAAATTGAATCATTCTAATGCATTCCATATACCTTGCATTTCTGTTCATTTTATGTATGTCTCTGTGTTAAATTCTTAAGAATAGTTTTTGAGACTTGATCTTGAATATTGACATTTTCGTACCTGCGATCATTTGTGGGAACAATAAAACCTTAAGAAAGGTGAATTCTGACCATCACTTTGAACTGTGTTGTGTATAAAGTAATTTTACTATTTGAACTGGCTTTCTCTTGGAGAGTGTCATGCCCAATCACTAAGCAGTTTTTAACCATCACATTTTACAAATAACACTGAGGCACTGAATCACCCTGACAAATTTATTGTCAGTTTCTAGCAGCTACCTGAGAAGCATTTAATACATATGTATTGTCACAAAATATTTCTTTGTGAGATGATGAAAAAAATACTTCTCCATTTTGGATGCAGATTATATTTGCAATAAGCATTTATGGATAGATACTGTGATGTTCATCTTCTTGAATAAGAATGACAAAAGAATCGAATCTATATTTTTCAAATATATTTTTGTATTAATAATCCTGTGGTATTTTAAATTGCAACCTGTTAAATACTTCTAGACATTCCTGAAAGTTATGTGTAAATGTAGTACGTTGGTAATGAGGAAAGCTGAATACGAGCACCAGTAATTCAGTACGTATTCATTTATCACAAATTAAATAGTTGTATTGTAATGCACTGTTCTATTGACTTTCCCCATGGATTGCAAGTGTGTTGGGGATTGGCTCAGAAATTGTGTGTTTATGAAGTGTTTGAATAGTGAAAACATAACATACCATTTTTTACATAGTGTGGATAGAATTGGTTCTTCCATGAAGACTCGGTAGCAGCTGACTTCCTGTTGAGTGCATTGCCTAGAAAGAAACAGATTGAGTCCTTGGGTTATGCAGGTAAGCCCTTTATTTTGTACTGTCAACAGAAGCAGGTGTGTCAGCCATATTTACAAATGTGAGTGGATTGTGGCTTTCACTATAAACATCTGGAAAAGGAATCATATTTTGAAACATTGTCTTCATTCAGTCTCTGCCTGAGGATTGTATGCAAAGGGCTTATATGGCAGGTCTCATTTAAATAAAATCTTGTATGGTGTGGTAGAGACTTGCCTGTACTCTCGTGCCGAAGCACCGCAAACATTAAGATTTGCATCCTGCTGAGTTGTCATGAGCTGGATTCTGATAGTGTGGGACTTAGCTCATTTATGTTTGGATGCCCTTTCTTAATTGTGACTATTTGCACAGGCTTGGAGGGTATTTGAAAATAAATTTGATGTGAAAGGACAGGGGGTTGAAATAAACAGTGAACTTCAAATGTACACATATTTTCTTATAAATGGCCCTGAAACAACTGTACTACTCCTACCTCATTATTCCAACCATGACTTGACACCTTTCTTGCATAATCACATAATCTGCAAGCACAACCAATTATACACAGCCTGCATCACTTCACCACCAGTATGAGGATGGCACTCTTTGAGAGTCTTCATAACAGTCAAAAAGGTATGAAAATCATAAAGGAAGAGGTCCACATGTTCAGACCTCTGCCAGTGGTCTTCATGGTGTCGCATGCCATGATATACTGCCATAGACATACGTGTACATAGGCATACCTCTATTTGACTGATGGAAACTTCCAGTTCCTCAGTGATTAGAGGAAAAGATAAGCATGACCTTGCTGACAAATCTTGGAAATACCATGTACTACAAAACTGCACTGAAAGGAATTGTGGTTGGTGCTGTATGTGGACCCTTTTGCTCGATACTGAATAATCAGAGCACCCATGTATTCAAGGAATGTATGAATTGGATAGTGACGTTTGGTCAGCTACTGTTACTTTAAACTTTTACTGACCATGTAGTGAATAATTATGATGGCAGGTATGTAAGGTTCAGCTGGCCAAGCCTTACATTTCTTCAACATTAATACCATCATCCCTTGGTGAAAATGTCACCGTCAGTCCTGTATGTGTTGGACATTCATCTCCCATTCCCAGACAGTAACGGGTTACATGTCTGTTGCCTGATAGCTAACCTTGTTACAACTGCTGAACAGTCTTTTGTGTATGTTTTGGACATACACATTTCCATACCTGTCTGCATCTTGTGATGACTCTTCACTTGCTGATTGCAGGCAAGAGGTGAGTTGCTGTGTATTGATATGAAATCTGATATAAATCATGGCCTTCTGTGTTATGACAGCAAGCAGTAGTCTTGTAGGGCAGTAAAAATATATTGGAAGAACATAAGGTGAAGATGAAAGCAGTATATTTTGCAAAAATGTTGGTACCTCTCTGCCACATTACACCATGTGATAACACAGAAGATGATGGTATGACTTTACCAACATGGAAACATTATGTCTGTAATAAATCTGGTACAGTGTATTACCCCCAGCATTATCTTACTAGCTTCGTAATGTCTGTCCTCATGGAACAACTCTGCTCCCACTGGACAGATTTTTCATGAAATTTTACATTTGAATAATGTTTGAAAATCTGTCGAGAAAATTCAAATTTCATTAAAATCTCACAATATTGGGTACTTTATATGAAGACATTTGTACATGTATGATTATATCTTGCTCAGTTCTTCTTAGAATGAGAAGTTTTTAGAAAAAATGGTAGAGATAATTGTAACACATGTTTTATATTCAGTAACTTTTTTCTAAAAATTGTGCCATTTATGAGATAATGTGGCAAAAAGTTGTAGAGCCAGACAGGACACAAATGACACTATAATACAGCATATGTGCATTGCATGCTGGATAACTAAGGCTACAAACACACACACAGAATGTGTAATACTTATTGCGCTTCTACAGCAACGATGGTTACATGAATGCGTCTCAATGTCACATCGTACATACGTTGCCTGTCTTGTTATTCTGTGTGATATGTATGCCACAGCAGTGTCCACATTGAACCATACCTTTGGTTATCCCTCTCAACTGAGTTGCTGTTAACCCTCCTTGTAGTTACATGTTGTAAAGAAAACAATCCTTTTCAATCTTAAATGATTCATGACCATGCACTTATGATTGTTTATGAGAAATACAACCAACAGTTGCTTATAGCTATGTAAATTTATTGTATTATAAATAGTGTGGTCTTGTACATGTTTCGGCCACCTGTTATGGTCATCTTCAAGGAGGTGTTCTTGAAGGATACATTACATAGAATGTCAAAGTAAATTTGCAAATATAAAATGTTAAGTTTTAAATACAAGTTTAATAGCTATGTTAATATATGAAATTGTTTGTGCTGAGTTGCAGGTTGATATGCTGTGTATATGGTGACACCATCCAAGTGGTGATGGTGGTGTGTCTGTTGGTTATGCTGTGCTGAGTATAGCACAGCATAACCAGCAGACACAATACCACCACCTCTGCTTGGATGGTGTCACCATATACACAGCATATCAACATGCAACTCGGCACAAACAATTTTAGCAATAATTTATATTTTAACATAGATATTAAACTCTTATTTAAAACTAAACATTTTATATTTGTAAATTAAATTATCTGTTCTGTGTAACATGGCCTTCAAATAACACCTCTCTGTAGACGGCCATAATAGGTGGCCAAAACATGTGGGAGGCTATGCTGTTTATAATACAATAAATTTACACATCTGTATCCACACTTGTTAATCATATTTCTTATAATGAGCCCGTTTCGCTTTGTTGCCAAGACTATGTGCCATATTGTTTCCTCCACCCCCCCCCC
>Ga0136643_10006902_pt1 | contig 16336 bp, 9 predicted proteins | sample TergutLab28metaG_FD_96883 | JGI IMG/M metagenome (GOLD analysis project Ga0136643, IMG submission 96883) | Labiotermes labralis P1 segment gut microbial communities from Petit-Saut dam, French Guiana - Lab288 P1 (version 3) (version 3) | ecosystem: Host-associated > Arthropoda: Insects >... | reverse complement strand
TAAAACAGTACCAGAAAAAGTGGCTACAACATGTACAGAGGATGGACACAAACAGACTACCAAAACAAGCACTACAATATAAACCAAAAGACGAAGGAACATAGGACAACCGAGGAAGAGATGGAGGGACCAACTTCATCTTGAGGATCAAGGAACAGGAAACACGCCTAACCCTTCAGGAACATGATGATGATGATGATGATATATATATATATCTGACATAAATTGAGGTGCATAAGTTGAAAATCCTGTTTCTGACCATTTATGATAGAAAAGTTTGCAGTTTTCCTCACTTTAAGCAAATTTCATTGTTATACCTTTCCATTGAAAATACACTTGTGAATGTGTTGTGCAGCATTGCTTGAACAGGCCAAGATGTGTGCACTATGCATTTGGGTGCAAACGAGTTGGTTTTCATTACACCCAGTTTTGTGGTGTGATGTTGATCAGTGAAGTAGAAAATGTTTTGTAACTCACCTCATAATAGTTTATGTAAAGGCAGATTAATAACCATCAAAAACACAGCTTTGTAAAAGCAATAAGTTAACCAACTACATGTTTTGACCCTCTACGGGTCATCTTCAGGCTGATATTTGAAACATATCAGGAAGTATACAGATCATGTGGGGAAGGAGATCTTGTTTCTTACAGGTTTTTGTTACAAGTCTGGTCTTTACATGTAATTTAATTTCAAGATTAAAATTGAAGATTAAAGTTACAAGATTGAATTTAAAATGAAATGAAATTAGTGAAAGAAGTTATTAAAATTTTCAGTTTTTTAAAAATTAGCAGTTGTTGGTAGTATAATTTTGCTGGTAGGTATGTGGTTTCCTGTACGTACTATAATATAAATGTTGTGATTGCTTGTGTGGTTATATGATTATATTAATATGTATTATTCACTACTTACCTACTGGGTTTATCGACCTTAAGGTTTTTCTTGTCACTGTAAATCGTATGTCTTGTTCCTATTACAGTTCATGGCGTATTGAAGGTATTGCTTAGCGACAGCATGTGGTTGGTGGTACACAGTCTGTTGCGGATTGTGCTTCACTATTACGTCAAATATTCTGTTTTTAGCGATGGTACTTCTGTCATTAATCTGTAGGCCTTTTTCACTGTTCTGGTATATGTGGTATTTCTCAGCTCTATCCAGGTATCCTTCTTGATTGGACATTAAATGTACTCCTCTTGTATTAGATAAAAAAATTATTTTATCTTCCTCATCAGTAGATCGAGATAAATAAGAATAATCAAACTACATTTACGAAATGTTGGTATCATGCTGCTGCTTCAAATCTGAAGTGATGATTAATCTTCAGTTTTAATCTGGAAATCAAATTATATATAAAGAGCAGACTTGTAACAAAAACCTGTAAGAAGCAAGATCTCCCTTCCACACATGATCTGTTTACTTCCTAGTATGTTTCAAATATCAGCCTGAAGAATACCCCTAGAGGGTCGAAACGTGTAGCTGGTTAACGTATTATTTTTATAAAGATGTGTTTTTGACAGTTATTAATATGCCTTTATTCTCCAACACAATGGGATGTTAGTTTATGAATAATACAGAATTCATATCACCACTGCTCATGTGATGTATGATACAGATTTGCCTTACTAGTGTGTGTGTGTGTGTGTGATTTTGTTTGGTAGTGCCTGGTTTTTAAATATTGGATATTTGCTAAATAAGAGCTCAGTTTTGGATGTACAAGTACATTACACTGTACTCCAGGATAGAGTTTGTTACTCAGATTTTAAGAACAGTGCAGTATCCATCCAGCAATGAGCAGTACAAGCAATGTTAAACCAGGGTGGTATAACTGAACTGGGTGAAATGTGTAATTCTTATTTAACATTACATACATCCAGATGATGACTTCATACTGTTTTTCATTATATATCTTTATTCTTTCCTCAGACTTGCCCTGTTAAACGCCTGCTTGATATATATATATATATAAACAAATATTTTTTTTCTTTGTAGGGGAGCAGTAGCTCTTGATGGACGCATTGAACCAGGTGATATGATACTACAGGTGAACGACATTAATTTTGAGAATATGTCCAATGATGAAGCAGTTAGAGTCTTGAGGGAAGTTGTCCAAAAACCAGGGTAAGTCATATAATTACAGAAAGCCTCTTGATAATTTCAGAGCTATATGCCAGTACATTATCTTCCTGTGAGGAAATGTTTGACTTTTTGAGGTGTGGGGAAGGAGGTGTGGTTAGAGTGAAAGGTATGATCATTATAAGATTGGTGGTGACAACTTAAATAATTTGCACCACATGCTGGTGATGGAGATAGTAGGTTCTCCTGAAATGTCTACCAGACTACATGGTGGTGTAAGACCAAGAATCCACAATTTTACTGAAGTCCTGGGGCTGTGTTCCACATCCTTTTTTGAGCCATGACCCAAGTTAGGTCACTGGATTTTTCTTTCACCCTCAGGAGTCAGAAAGACAGACAAATGTAAAATAAAAATGTTCATGTTTGAAATTCATCATGCATGTTATTGTTTCGTGACCCACTCAGAATAGCTTAGTGAGTTGAGAAACACTGGCCTCAAGACTTAGACTTCATAAGTTGTTCAGCCAGTTTAAGTGGACATTGAACCAACACACTGAGTTGACAAACTGCATTGTCTGGCCATGTGATGTTGGACTTTAGACTGTTTAGTGCATTATGAAAATGGCAAACTTTTTATGGACAATTTTTGTCGTCATAAAATGCCATAACTAGTATAAATGCAAGAATTGCAATACGGTAAAGCTTGAACTCAGTAATGCAAGTTTCATGGAAACAGGCTCATAATGCTTTTTTCATAACTGGTGGCTGTAATACCACTTTTTGACAGCAGACATTAGTGCACTTTGCATAATTGTGAGCTCAACTGCAAAAGCGATGTAATTCTTCCTCAGCAAGTAGGTGTTAGTCATATTGCCCTGTTATTCAAAGCATTATATGAGCCTTCTAAACAGAGGTGTGGGACATATATGCAACAACTTTCGCTTCTCATGTTTTGAGTTTGTATGAACCTGTGGTTCGGATGTTTGGTAACTTGTACAATGAAATTAATTTTTCAGGCCTATCAAACTAGTTGTTGCAAAATGCTGGGATCCTAATCCTAAAGGTTACTTCACAATTCCTCGAACTGAACCTGTAAGGCCGATTGACCCAGGAGCTTGGGTAGCACATACGGCAGCTATTAGAGGTGAGATACTATTATGCTGTTGTTTAATATGTCATTGGTACATAAACTTTACTGTGTCAGTTAAATGCATGAAAAATGGCTTTCAGGAGAATCGTTTCCTGTTCGGCCTCCATCAGTTACAACTCTTACCTCTACCAGCTCCTCCATAACATCAAGTGTGCCTGAGACAGAACGTAAGTAAGACATTTCTTCAACATAATTTCACAAAAGATTATGTCTTCCATTGCATTAATGCTTTATAATATTATGAGCTATGCTTTGAGGAACTGTGAGATGGTCGGCACCCGATTTCCATTTCAGTTTTGGTATATTTTCCCAGAGGACTGAGTGCAGTTATTAAACTTACAAAAACTCAAGTAAAAGTGTTTTATATTTATGAGAATACCAATTATTTATAGTTTTAGACAGCAGACCCTTGCATTTCTGGAAGACATGTCTAGGAAATTGGGGGAGGGGGATCAGATAATTACACTACACATTAAAGCCAAAGCTGCCTGTCCTTGGCTAAACACAAACCATATGTCACTGCAGTATTTTAAGTACATAAGGCATAAAGTATAAATAGAATAATCCCTCAGTTTGTGAGTTGAATTCATTCCTTGAAAACTGCTGGTAAGGTAAAAATGTCTAAACAAAAGCTAATTTCCCATTACTTCCTGCATTGTAAATTTCACTTGGTTCCGAGGTAAAAAATTTCTCCCCAGATATTCAGAGTTCACTTTAATATGTCACATGTTAAGATAAAGGTAAAGAAATCCCTGGACAGGCCCTAAGGGTTCCAGGAGGGTGAGGCTTCCAGATATCATAACCATCGACACATGAAGGTTGTCAGCCCTGTGCACCGACTGCCTTTACCCCAGGAAATATTCCTGGTACTTATTTCTGTTAGAGGCTGAGTTGACCCCCGGGGCCACAGTGAGGCAGGAAGGATTATGTCCATCAAAAATTCCAGTGACACCATCGGGGATCGAACCCGTGACCTTCTGGCTTGTAATACAGTGCCTCAACCAACTTTGTCACTGCATGCCCCAATATGTCACAGGACAGGAACTAAATATGGAACAAGACTGTCATTGTACATATAACATAACATTGTGGTGTGGTCATGTAACCATTGTTGCAGTGGATAGTCGGTAATCTTGTGTTCATTTCCCAGTAACCTTGAGGTGATGAAAGAAATGACATATACCAACCACAGTTTATCTGTATTCTTATATAAATTATACTTAGTATTTCTGTTAACTCACAGTTTCAATTAGCAGGCAACAGAATTATGTAAATTATATGCAGCAGTCTTTAAAAGAAATTATATTCCAACTAATTTGCACCCTGTTCACACATAATGTATGAATGCTGCATTCTGGCAATTTTTTCATTCACTCATGGCCTTTAGATGTACAGTGTGGCTAAACAAATTGTAATGACAGATAAGTCATTGCATAGTTTCTCAGTTTTTGTGTTGTCATAAAACATTTTATAAAATCAGATAGAATTTATCAGTTATGAAGAAATTAGTATTCATCTATCCGGCATGCAAATCGCATCTTTCTGTGTTGTTTTAGTGTCATCTGTGGCATGTCTGGCACTGCCATATGTTTTCACATTACCTCATAAATGACACAATATTTGGAAAAGATTTATTGAACATGAAGTCATTGTTTTGATTTTCTCTACAAATTTATCTGAAACATGTCTCATTCTGACAAGAATTTATTGATATACTTTGGTAAATTTTCAGAGGTTGCCATATAAATTGTCTGGTAATCTTGTCAGATTTTAATGACACTTGACTTTTTGACAGATTTTTAAAAATCCTCAAATATGAAATTTCATGAAAATCTTTTCAGTAGGAGCCAAGTTTTTTCATGCAGATGGACAGACAGACAGATAGACAAGAGAAGACAAAGCTAATAACCACTTTTCACAATTCTGTGAACACACTAAAATAAAGTTTATGATCATAGCTATATTTAAATAACATTTGTAACTATTAACCTATTCATAAACACTATTTACATTATAAAAGTGTGGGAAAGGCATAAAGAGTAGGTACCATCCTTATAAATGTGATACAGAAAAATTCCCTAAGATTTGACCAGTGCAAAATAATCAGTGCTGAGAAGTTTGAATTTCATGATAAAGCTATGAAAATGGCAAGAGACTTTTGAAGATTCTGCTTCTACACAGACCACAAAAATGCCTGCTGTTTGTCTGTTCAATAAGATTTGGAAACTGATAACAGCCAAGAATAGTTGCTGGGAAAAGTGATTGGATTGTGGGAGTAAGATGCTTACTCAAGGAAAGAAATTGGTGCACAGTTTATGGGAAAAATATTTGATTTGTGCAGCTCATAAACTCCTAAACCAGCTGCTCATATACCAAGGGACTATTCTAGGTTTTATGAAAAGACACTGGGCTTGTGGCACTCTGAGAAGGAGACAACAGATTGTATTTGCCATTATAGTCCTGTGGCCTTCAAATGTGTGTGGTTGCTGTGGAAGCCAGTAATTTTTTCTGTGTACACACAGATTAAAACCGAATTCATGAAACCTATTATTGTGATCAGAAAAATTGGATAAAAATGGAAGATCAGTTGTTAAGGGATTGCAGATATCATGATTCAGTGTCTCTTTGTAATTGTCTGTACAGTGTACAAAGTCTTATGTGTCTGATTGCAGATTGTGTTTGCAGGATAGAAAATATCTAATTCTTTTTTATATTTCAGTCTGGTAATGCATTTATGATTTCATGATTTCTGCAGTCAGTGTTTTATGTAATATGGGAAAGTGCTTATTTTTTTTTTGTGACATACGAATTAAAAACAGATGTCAGTGCAGTGAAGAAGTATAACAGTGATAAAAATGGAAGGGTAGAGTAAAGGAGTCACATGTCTAAGGTCAAATGCAGGAGATGCAGAAATGTAAATTCTGAAGATAATTATGTGACAGCTGTTTACATTCAAGTCATTTTTCCATTTGACACAATGTCATTAAGATAATTCATGGTAGGAATGATTTATTTTGTCACTGGGCTGATTGTATTTTGAATCTTTGTCTTACTTATCTCTGGTTTATTACATTCTGTGCATATTACAGGACCATTTGAAGAAATTCAGCTGACTGTGAATACAGATATGCCCACCATAGTTCGGGCCATGGCTCGACCTGACTCTGGACTTGAGATTCGAGATAGAATGTGGCTCAAAATAACTATACCAAATGCTTTCATTGGTAGGTAACACACCTGTTTTAAACTAATGCTAGTAAGGCTGCACATCTAATTGCATGCATCATGAAAACACCATGTAGTTAACATTATAATCTGCAGGATTGTGTAACAACTTTTTGCAAGAATATACACTTGTTTAGTGACTATCTTGTATTTAACAGGACTACTGTTATTTCATTTACATTGTGACAAAAATTAGTGTTTTAAAATAAAGTGTAATTGCATTTTAAATCAAACAGTTTCCTATGTACATAGGGCCTGGGGAAGTACTTTGATAGTTATGTGACAGTGATTAAAGCTCTTTACTTGGACCTGTACTTCTCACTTTTCAATGTAAAAGTTTTTATAGGAAGATTGTGTTTCCATCTTCAGATGTACTGGTTGTTACTTTGTTGGGTCCCTGGGTATTAGGTTGCATGAGCAAGTGTACAAAGGGTCCGCTAAAGTATAAACTTCACACTATGTCTTGCACTGTTGTAAATGTCTTGTCTGAACTCTTCTTATATTGGTGCACTGTTGAAGGGTGGGGTTGGCTTTAAGGGAGGCAAGGTTTGATGAGATGGGTCACATCTCTTACCGGATTGAAAGATATCAGTACTATACCATAATAAGTACAAAATTATTTTTGAGAAAATTTGCTTTTCCATGGTCAGATTGGAGTGGCTTATATTCTGCATTGATACTTGGAAACAGGAGATTTATTCCAGTTTTTAAATATCTGCTTGTATTTTGTGCAGGGTGCGATGTGGTAGACTGGTTGCATGCTCATGTAGAAGGTTTCCTTGATCGTCGAGATGCTCGCAAGTATGCTTCACAGATGCTGAAAGCTGGCTACATTCGACATACTGTCAATAAGATTACATTCTCAGAGCAGTGTTACTATGTTTTTGGAGATCTCTGTGCTGGTGAGTGTGTGTGTTCTCAGTACTGAGCTCAAGTTTCCATTTTACTGAAGTTTATGTTCCGTTATAGTGCATTGCACAGTTTTTGGCCTGTGGATTTTCCAAACGGTAGGCTGGGAACAAGTCACTAATGTGGCAACGGCATCATGTTTGGTCTGGTCCTACTCACCGTCTCTGTAAGTACTGCAGACCTTGTCCCACTGAAGTTCCAAGCAAATAAACACCCATGCCCTACCACTTCACCACACCCTGTAGGCTTGTCTGCCAGCTCTGCTAACTCCACCATCCAAAACCATGCACTGCACTGTAACAGAGACCATTTTTGAACTAGAGGACAAGTTTCAGAATGGCATTATATCATAAAAGAATTTTATGTTTATTTACAACTCTTTGAATTACAGTGTGAAATAAAAAGTGACACTTAATGGAGTCAGCAATTCAGGTCTCACAGAAATACTACAGTGAAGTTTTAAATCTGCAGGTGGTAGCAGACCCATTGTTGCAGGTCATCAGTTGAACACAGTTTATATATTATGCTTTGTGTTTCTGTGGGTCTGTATTTTGTTGTGGATTTTTCTGCTACTCCATTGGTGAAGTTATGAAGACAATTTTTGGTCTGTGCTGACCTCTGAGTGCTGTCCAGGTGCTGCATAATTGTAATTACAGTTATCCTGTGGCTAAACAAATACCAAGCCATGTATTGTGCTTCTGCCATTTTGAACACAAAATTATCTTCTCTTGGATGGTGGATCATGAAGGTCTAGTAACAGAGCTGCTAATATTGCACCTATGGTTGCAGCTGTAAATGGATACCCAACTCATTGTCTTGTTCTTCATTGCAGTATTGTCTTGTATTGACAAGTGCAGTGGAACTTTTATTAGTCTGTGCATTGTGTTAGGAGATGTAACGTCATTGTCATCATGGATGTGGATGTCATCGTTTCTGATGAAAGTGCTTACAGCATATTATTGTAGAGAACCTGAATTCCATTTTGAGGCTCCATTTCGGCATAAAGACCACTTAAGAGTTTCTGAATATACATAGTCTTGTCTTGTCTTGCAGGGAATCACAGTTGTGTCTGTTACCTCCGTATGTCTGCATTAGTAATGTCAGTGATTTCTAACCACAGGGTCTGAAAATATTGGATTGACTTGTGAACAAAATATCATTTAGTTTTGCATGTGTTGCTGTAGAAGAGAGACGATTAAGAATATTGCCATGTTTACCCTTTTACCCACAGGCAGTATGGATTCAGTGAATTTGGACTATGGGTATAGGTGTGTGAACACAATAAACTATAGGTTAGTTTATTATTATAACCTGTGTAAGTAGAGGTACATGGTGGCACAGTTGGTTGAGGTACCGTGCTACTGGCTGGAAGGTTGCGGGTTTGATTTCCAATGGGGTCATTGGATTTTTCATTTCCTTAATCCTTCCTGCCGCACTGTGTCCCTGAGGTCAACTCAGCCTCTAAATGAAATAAGTACCAGGTGATATTTCATGGTGGGTAAAGGTGGCTAGTGCATAGGGGTGACAACCTTACCACCTTCATGTGCTGCTTGTCTTACTTCCTGGGATCCCAAAGGACCTGTCCGGCCCTTTCTAGGGATACCTTTACTTTGCTTTTATAAGTAAGCTCCTCATTGTGTTTATTTTCACATGAAATTAAGTTCATGGGTGTGTCTCAGCCATATTATACTAAATACTCAATTCTGGCACCTGAGGCATCTCACTGTAAGTGTTGAGTATTATTTGTTTTTTCACCGAGTCCAAGAATTCATTGTGAAACTGTAGTTGGCTCACCTTGTACTGTTCACTAAGTTCCTGGGCAACTTGGATTTTTTTATGGATGGTAATGCAAATCCTTTTGTAGAGTTCATCGAACCCTTCATTCCTTTAAGTGAGGTGCAAGAGGTTGCTGATAAGCTGACTTGTGCGAACTTTGCAATATGGCGTCCATTACCGGCTCCACGTTGTCAGGTGTACAAGCCAAGAGTGGACGGCGTGTTGGTATACTTTCCTTTACTGATCCTACACCATTTTGATACCTACAATAGCAGAGTATTGTGGCTAGGAGCATCACATCTTTGAAACTGCTGTTGGAAACCATGCTGTTTAGCTGTAACTGACTCTGTTTTGATAAATGATTCCACTGCCACAATGTGGTGTTGCACTGACCAGCACTACATGTCAGCCAAACTCCAGATTTCACTGTAATTGATGTCAGTCAGTATGGAAGTGGCGCTTTAGCAGGCACATTGGTTTTCAAATTTCAAAAACTGTCAGGTGTTTTTGACGCAGCCTGTACTTACTCAGCAAAGCAGCTTTACATCCTAGAATAACTGAAACATTGTTGTTATTATGCTGCATATCTGATTAAGTTGATTAAGTATCTTATGTCTATTCATATCCATAAAAGCAGCAAATGAACCCACGGTCAATAGTATTTAATGGAAAATCCCATTTATGGTGGCACTTCTGTTTATTATTCCCCAGCTTAGGATTTTCCTTATTTAATATTCAGTTTCATTGATATCAAATCAGTTTGTATCAGTGTTAAGTTTCCTCTGTGTAAGATTTTTGCCTCTCTCCCAGTTTCAGTTTCTGGATCCATTGCTCATTACAAGAAATCTGAAGTGCGGATTTCACTGCACGTTGTTTTCGTTTATGGCACCTGTTGCAGGAATATAACCCAACATAGTACTGGCCACTAACTTTGCTTATAAAATTAAATTTTAGTATTACAGCCTCTTTTCCATTCATTAACCTATTCTTTGACTGGGCTGTTGTTGACTTTGTAAGTAGTACAGTAAATAAGCCGGGAAGTGGAGTTCCCTGCCTGTGACTTTGGGGTATCACTACACAATACATTATAAAATATTTTTATAATGCAATAAACATTCTTCATAATTTAATCTTCTTAGTGCCGCATGGCCAGTCTGTTGATCACCGGTACTCCTACGTGTTATGCCATTGAGCGATCTTTTGGCCACCATTTTAAGTACAATAAGCTACCTTCTTGTTCATTTGAATAGCTGGGCTCTTTGACTCAATATATATCTCAGTATTTCACCGTTTTGATAGGTTATTGATTTTTAACATAACCTACCCGTACAACCTGACACTAAGAGTGATAACCATTAAATACAGCATGAACTAATTGTTGGGACATCTCAAAAGGACTAATCTGTTTTGTTTTACCTCCATGGCAACAGTCAGGAAACACAAAAAAGTGGGAAGTGTAAATAGGAAGGTTGTGTTTTTATGTCCTGGCTGCCCTTAGTCAGTTATAAGGGTTCACAAGGAATTACCTTGTTATTAATGGTCCCTCAGTATTTCCTGTGATTGATAATTAAATTAGTCAGTCCTAAGGAAGTGTGCTTGTGCTCATTTGTTTAAGAGAAGATATATTTTTGCAGCAATGTCAAATCTGAAACTTCATGATGACTGCACGTCACTGGATAGAGACACTGTTGGACCTCTTCCAGCACCAAACACAATACCAACACCTTGGGGAGGTACACACATGCCATATTCAGGCACTTATCTACCTCACACAGGTGCAGGATATGCACCAATGCCATTCAACTACACAAATGAACCATCTGTATACGGATATGCCCGTGAAGAAAGTGTTCATAGTGGTTCAGGTAAGTTGGGTGAATGTTTTGAAATAATAATATTTTAAACCTGCAGAAGTGCCATTTCTTCTCCCTGACTTTTCCATGAAAGAACTTTATGGATATAATTAACATGTATATTTATTATGACTGCCTTATTTATGCTTTGGAGCAGTAGTTAAGTGCCTAGTGTACTCTGCAAAAGGCCCAGGCTATAATGGTTAATGGCCTCTGAAGAGTATGAATGTTCTTGGACAATGAGCGGATCTTTGGTTTTCTTAGCATCACACTGTGTGTTGACTGTAGGTGAATTTTGGCACTAGAGAGTTAATATGTATTCAGATTCAACAAATGAAAAATACAGAAAGTGTCTTTTCTTTCCCTATTTCTTTCTTCAGTTAAAATGTGTAATTTGAGAAATTGCATCAGTTGCATTTGGTTAAGGTCTCATTACTCAGACCTGTCCAGTAGGGCATGAAATATAGTGCACTGTAAGATACAGTGCTGAATTATTACTCCTGATCATTAACTTTGGATTCTGCTAATGAAAATGTATTGGCACACATATTTTCTAATACACATTCTTGTTTTTCATGAAATTCATGTTCCAAAAAACTGAAGCATGCTATGTGACATTGTGCTGCAGTATTTGCCCGAATAGAAGATGCCCCTCTCCAACCTTCATAGTGGTCACTGTGAAGGAAAATGCCTTAATAGAACATGTTTCACTTTGCGCATGATTATAAGGCAAGGGCCCCCCCCCCAGATTATGAGTTAGGAAAAATCCTCATTATGGTATTTGCTGCCTTGTTGCCACATGATTTTGTTAAAATGCTGCCAAATGAGAAACAATGGTGGACACAGATTGCTTTATGCTCTATTAAAACTCTGAATAGTCACCTGTCAACCAAGTTAATGGGTGGAGATGTGGATGAAGATATTGGAGAACTGAAATTATTTTGTATTATAGATGTTAGAATTATTGTATCTCATACTTAGCAGTTTAGTGCAGTATGTAGGGTGTCTATTGCAGCACCAGTCCATGGCCAGAGGAGAAACTGGAACTGATTTTTTTTTGTATATATGTGTGTAATATTTAGCAAACCTTTGCACTGTTCTAGTTCAGACTGTACTGTTTAATGTTTTATATTTTAATGAAAGAAACTTCACCTGCTTAATCACCCCCCACCCCACCCCTGTCTGCAGAAAGGTTCCATTTTACAGGTATTGTAAGTATTGATAACTGGGACTCCAGATCATCCTGACTGTTAAATGCTTCTGCTAAAGAATGGTTTACTCTATGCCCAGGTTCTGTTTCAGACAGTTTCACTGTATTTACAACCTCATCAGAAAGTTTTGTTGGTAGTTGTAATTAATCTGCAGGTGGAGAATAATGGGATTTTACTTTAATTTCATTGTATATTTAACATCAAATGCTTTGTCTTCAGAAACATTCTCACAGTTTGTGATTGACCAGTTGGAAGACACTGGTGGTGTTTTCGCAGCTTAAGTTTTATTTTTGTTACATGCAACATAATGTATGAAACATGTTTTCATTCAAATTAACAAAAAGCCTTTTATGTGAAACAATTTTGCAATGTAATGTTTAAGAGTTTGTAACATCAAATGAGGAGTAATTTCTACTGACAACTGAGTTAAATCGTATTTGAGGTAAGAAAATTTGTAATTTCAGAAACAGTTTCCAGTGTACAATAAAAATGGTATTTTATAGTCTTAGCTGTATTGAAACAGCCTTATTCCTCAACAACAGCATTGGTATTGTTAAGAACACCCAAATGTAGTTTCGACACCATACCATCTTTAGTGTGTCCCACATTTTGTTTTTAAGTAAAGTTATGTACAAAGGCTTGCATTTTCAAATGTGTCTTGTAATTCACTAAGCGTAAGGTATGTAAAAACCACTGAATGGATGCTGTAGGCTGGTATTCTGAAAGTGCCTGGTTTAAATCTCACCCTACGGGGACACCAGTGATCTTGTTGAGGTTCTTCTTATTACTAAAACAGTACCGTGTTTCACTTCAAAGTCATTTTCCAATTTGTCATTTGCTGTCGTGTTGCTGTGTAGCCTTCGATTATGGGAGTATTAATGATTAACCTACCACAGAAAAGAAGGGATCATTAAGAATGTTCATATCATTTCCAGTTTACAGAATCCTGCCCTAAGCATACAGTTCTTCATTGCCCAGATCTAAGTGTAGGACATTCTTTTTTGAATATTACAAGTACACGATTTATAAATACTTTGTTTTCATTTTTATGGCATTCCTGGTGTTTTTGTGCTCTAGAGATTTTCTGGCATTCAAACTAATGTGTTTAATTTTTGTATCAGGTGGTTCCAGTAATGGTTCAGAACCTGTGTGCAAAGAAGCTGGTGCAGACATGATGAAGTCAGGTAGTTCGGCCAGCGAGAGTGAATTAGGGGTTGGTGGTGGTGGTGGTGGTGGTGGTAACAGCGGTATAGTGACAGCTGTGAAACCATCAGGTGGCCGACGGTCGGGTGGATCTCGGTCACGTTCTAGTGGTTCAGAACAGTCTGTAGCTACCACTTCTACGGCAGGTCCACAGTCACAGCACCCTCTTCAGCAGACACAGGATCTATCCGGTAGTAGGCAATCCTTCCGCATTGCCATGGGCAATCCTTGTGAATTTTTTGTTGATGTCATGTAGAGTATTTTTGTTTAGTAGTCACATCCATAAGAACCAGATTTCACTATGCTCATATCTTTGTGCTGGAACAAACCAGGCTCTGATGCAGCTGGTTCTATACCATTCATACAAATAGTTGTGCCAAACATGTCCACATTCATTTGTTGGAGTTAGTATCCAACATACAACTTCCAGGAACATGTGTTGAAGTGTTCTTGACTAGCACAATGCTGTTAGGATCAGTAATATGGAAACCTCATTGTTTGATATAACCAGTAAAATATACACCAATCTACTGCATTTTTTTATGGCATCAAAGAGGAGGAAGTTGCACGTTGAGAGAATTGTTTTGTTTAATGCACTGCAGAGTTTTATGCATTTTTAAAACATATGAATTGGAGAGTTGTGTAAGTGATGAATAACTACAAACATCCAGGAGAGAGTATGTGATATATGTCTCTTTGGACTCACAGCCCAAGGGTTGCATGACAGTCTGGAAAAGACAAGAGGGTTAATCATGCCATTATACAATTATTCTTGTGCAGCTAGTGTATTTACTGCTATCTAATGGACCAATAATACTGAAATTTTTTAAGTTCTTTATTATATACAGTGCTGGGTATAAATTTAAAATATTGCATCCAGAATAACCTGCTTATGTATTACATTTTAGTCGTATGATCAGTCTATAGAGTGTTCATAAACTTGCTTAACAACTCTATATTTTTGTGATTAGCTGTTATTAAAATTATGAACTCGAAAGTTGAAGTAACATGCAATATACGTCCAAGTTCTTGTAGCCGAAGATTTAGGTCTTCTGGGTTGTTACAGTACCACGTAGGAAGGAAAGTCTTGCTCTGCTTTAGTGGTTCTTTAAATTTTACATAGATGAGCAGTGAGTTCTTACTAGAGCTGTGTTTTCAACATGAGTCTCAAAGTAGGTGGCTGCCTACATTTTGTTTATAAATATTTTTCAAGTCAGTTACGACTTTGTCATCAACATCAATTTCAGAAAGATCACTCCATTAAGAATTCTTCTGATCTGCATTCTTGGTGAACCCCTGCCATTTTCCCATATGAACTGTGATTCAGATCTTTTTTAATGGCATTATGTTCCATTCTTTCAACATGTTCACAACTTCTACAGAAAATACGCAGTTTTTTTAATCTGTGATTCATATGATATTTTCATACTTTCATCAGTCAGTGACTTCTGCTGATGTTTGATCAGCAGCTGCAGTTTATTTACAGTCATGTTCCCTCTAATGTGTATGAAGCAGCACATCTTATCATGATCTTATGAGCATCCTATGAGTTTTTTTGCAGGGTTTATCTTAGTGTGGTATGTAGTCTCAGGAATTTTATTAATTTTCTTGTACTTGTGTTGTTGTAAATGTAGCATCCATTATCATAAATAGTAACATTCATTGATTTGATGTATTATTTGATTTTTTAAATCTTATTATCTGTTTTATTTCTCAGTAAATTATTTCTTTAGTTTTCCTTGCAAATATTTTAAAAATTTACATTTGTTTGTTTGGTATTATAATCAGCATGTTTCTTTCTGTAATTCACACTTTGATATTGCCACAATTGCATGATCATATTTATGCTGTGTACTGGCCTCACATTATTAATGATGAATTTGCTAGTGCCATTCTTAGTGGCATTATTTGCATAAATATTAAAAATAATGGCTAAAGAAAAGCCTAATCTGCCCCTAGCAGTGACTGAATTTGTCCCCATTTCTTTCTCACTTCTACACACCTGGGAAATGTTTAAGGCCTTGGTTCGATTTATATCTTGCAGAACAACTTATTCAGGATGTGGAATTCCTATATGGATCAAAGAGTTCAAAGAGAAGATGTGGATTTTTTTAAAATTAAACATGAAGGACTTCTGTGTGTCAACCTCTGTATGTTTAACCCTTGGGCACTGGAATTAAATACCCATTATACTCTGCAAAAGATCCAGGATTTAAATGGATGCTATTTACCTGCATATTCTTGGTGATGACATTAGTGGATGTTCGATTTTATCAGTGTCACAGTACATTTTGACCGTAGTCAGCTTCCAGCACCAAAGGGGTTAAAAAATGTAGAAATTGTTCTGGTACAGGTACAGCATTTATGCTGTTCTTTTAGACCAAGTTGGGACTTGTATGTGGGTTGAACTTGTAGCTGTCAGCTGAAGGTAGGCCATCACAGGCCAGTAGCCAGGAAGTGACAGGTGAATTGAACATGGTGAGAAGTTGCTCATTCTTGATAATGGCAATTCAGACTCTTTGTAAGCTGTGCCATAATTTGGATGGAATTGCTTTATCAAATGCCTTACATAATCTATCAGCAGTATGAGAGTTTCAGAATTACAATTTGTTGAGGTTATTTGTTGTTTGGTAGTAAAGATTATAATTTAACAGTCTTCTCTAATGATATTCTTGTTTGATAAAGGTGTTTCTGCAGTAGTATGAATTTGTCTGCTCCATGTACCACGTGACTCTTGATGTAGGAATGTCATTTGTATGGATTTTATGCGTAGTTTTTTTTTTTAATATTTGCATTTCTGATTATTTTACAAATTTTCAATCTTGCATGAAAACATTGCAGCACATTAGTCATTTGATAATGTTATAGTAGCATCAATGCACATGATCCTGAACAAGTCTTTTTTTTTTTTTTTATTTTAAAATGAAATTAAGGGTTT
>Ga0136643_10006901_pt1 | contig 16336 bp, 10 predicted proteins | sample TergutLab28metaG_FD_96883 | JGI IMG/M metagenome (GOLD analysis project Ga0136643, IMG submission 96883) | Labiotermes labralis P1 segment gut microbial communities from Petit-Saut dam, French Guiana - Lab288 P1 (version 3) (version 3) | ecosystem: Host-associated > Arthropoda: Insects >... | reverse complement strand
TGTGTAAGTAGAAAGTACCTTATCATATGACTTACAATACTGTTTACAGTACTTAAAATTATTTTTTACAAAACTTGTTTCGCTAGAGATCTAGTAGTTAGCTTTCACGAACTCCTACAGAAAAAGGCTGACTCACTACAGGATTCCTTCAGCCCAACGTTTTCAGCAAAACTGCTTAAGGGATATGCCCGTTATGGAACACTGGCAAATACGACCGAGGGTCTTCTTGGTTTGTCTCAGCATGTCCAGGCAAAAGGGGGGAGAGTGACTTCATTCGGCCGCGATCACATTTTCTTTTTCGAAAATATTTGAAATTTCTTACTCATCAACTGATCTCCCCCCACGCATGTTCCATTTTCCAACATTTCAAAGGTCCTTTATTCGATCGATTTTCCCAATAACATTTCCGGCTCAGCAACTCAACTTCATGGCATTTTCTAGAGTTCTCTTCGAATTTCATTCTTTTATGTCTCAATCTTCTCCACAGTTTTCGTGCCCCATCTTCAGACTTCTTTCAGAAATGAGAACAACGTTGCACTTCCACACGAAACAAAGAACAAGACTACGGTCTTGTGTATTTTGTTGTTAGGATGTTATAAGAGAAGACCCAAAGCTAATCATACGCTTACCTGCAAAGTAACCGAAATTAATCTGCCGGTTACTTCCTCGTAAATGTAGTTTTGATTTGATTCTGGCGATCGCCAAGTATCTACAACGTTACGTAACTTAACTATACGATACGGCGATTTTCTGTTGTGGCGAAAAGACATGGACTACTTCATTGTAGAATCTGCAGACAATAACTGTTCTATTTTAACAGATTCTGCTACTAACATTTATAAGAAAATCACAAAATTACCGGAAACGCTTGAAGTATCGTATTTGCCAATAGCGGCTACTTAACATTTTGTTGTGATTTGAGCTACTAGCTACCAAGGGAAGGGAAGACGAGAATGTAACCTGCCGCCGCTAGCAGTAACGACTGCTGGTATGTATAACGGCCCACATACGTTAAACCTAAAAAGTTATGTCAACTAAAAGCATAAAGTTACCTATTAAAGTCTTCCAGTTTCGAACACTTTCTTTGCTGAATAGTTTATTTATGGTCTTTGGTTGGTCACAGACACCCTTCAGGGGGTTAGACTGGATTAAAAGAACCGTACACGTGACGATATTCAAAGTACTGTACACGTGGCTATATTAAATCACGATGTCAGCCTAATTTTTTTCGAATTATGATAAATAATATATAGCATGTGGAACAACGATAAAGTCAATTCACACGTGCGATCTGACTTGAAATTTTCATTGAACTGTAATTAACTTGAAGATTTTAAAATGTCAGTGTCGATTTTAAAATAGGCTTACCACATTAGTTTCGTGTACATCAGTCCTGTGGTTTCAGCTCTAATACTTATGTACCGTACAAAAGGAAAGGACGTGTTTTTGAAACAACTTGAGAACACACGTTTTTACAAACGTAGAAACAACCCGGAAGTTACGCAAGGAACACTTGTGTCAGTCACATTAGAAACACAATTACGAATCCAGTAACGAAGTATTCATGTTCGCTTTATGCACGAGTAACAAACAACTTTTTCTATTTTTGGAATGATAAAATGCGAATGAATAACCTCGAGTTCAATTCCGGGATATATGACGGTAGAACATCAGGCACAGAACTCTTACCTTACTTTAAACGTCATATCGCCGCTTAGGTATTGGTGTAAGTGAAAGTGGAGTGCATTCATTCAGTCAGATCGAAACAAATACAATTTGAACCATTCAAAACAGACGTCATTATCTCATTTCAATTAAGCACTTTCCTTCTGACATGTATTGTGCTTGTTAAAAAATTGATATTGCTGAATCAGTTGTGGGTGGGGGGGGGTGATGAGTTTGTGCAAATGGAAACACGATTGTGTAAATGTGTACAGGCATCTACTGTATGATATCATGCAGATGATGTCAACTTACCTTTCCTGCTCCGTCCGATTCTCACAGCACAGCAGTAGAACGGAACGACGAGCTGTACGAGAAAAAACAGCATTACGAACTTAAGTTGGACGTAAAACTAATGGTTTAGTATGAATACGTAAAAGTGACTGTAAAGGTGTGAAGAGCTTCACAGGTAGAGTTCAGTTTAACGAAGGTGTATAAAGAAAATACGATCACGTTTCAAACATATTTTAATTTATAGAATAATACATTTGTCATCAGCGATGGTCCCCTTTCATACTGAAGTAATTAGTAATTATTAATTTCTTGATGGCTGATAATCTTATACAGTACAACGTGTTGATTACATAATGTGTATCGCGTAATTTTTTCTCCGTCTAATTTTTAAAATTTAATTACGTTAAGTGAGTGAACGTCGAGAAAGTCTGGTCGGAAGACAGCATTGTAACTGGCAGACGAGACATCACGCTCCGTTTACTTCGACAATTACTATTCACATGCAACTCTCCATGGTGACGAGCCTCGAACACCAGGCACATATTACAATCAAAACAAAGGCGATGAGTCAGACAGTCCATGTAACATCCACATGCGACATCACACATACCTTTGCCTGCAAACCTTCACCCCTAAAGACTAGGATATGGTCTGGACGGTTCGCTGTTCGAATCGTGGCAAACGCAAGTCTTATCTCGTCTTCAAAAGTCTAGACCCCGTTTCTGGGGCCCGGGTAAGATACCTCACACCAGGGAATAAAGTCACTAGAACGTGTTCTTGACCCCTCACCCCCATCCAGCCCCGAAGTTAGGAATGACTGGAGCCACACACCTACTCCCCCTGTAGGCTCTCATAGCATGGACAGGCACAGCCTCACCTCTTACACCAGAGGGAAGTGACCACTATTGAGACTTATGCATAAATCGGAGGACGATACTGAAGTAAACATAAAAATTCGGTTTGAGGATGTGATATGGATGAAACTACCTTAGGACAGAGAGCAGTGGTGGACTCCTGTGAACAAGACGATGAACGTCAGAATTTCGCAACAGGAAGAATGTTTCTTGACTAACCGAGCGTGTAATCAGTTTCAGAAGATGAGGTACAGGCCAACTGCAATAATATTTGGATAGATTCTTATTATCTATAAGGGTCGGATATATTCTTGAAACAAAGTAACACAACAGGTCACTCACGTCTCAGAACTGCGGGTTGGCAGTTGCTGGATATTGCAGTACAACGTAGAATACCAGTTATGTCCTACATCTCACAGCTCTCTTCATCGAGTGAGCAGATTTTACCGGTAGTAATTTTGCATATATGTACTCTGAAGATGTGAGGAAAAACTTCCGTACGTCCCGAATCGCTAGTCCGTAGGAACTGAATTGTCTAGGAACTGAATTGTGTTTTCAGAGGGCTAAATTAGATGTATAGAGGGAATGCAAGTGTCAGTGACTTCCTAATACATCGGAGGACTCAATGCCATATAAGATCGACTTCCTCTGTGTACTGCAGGTGTTTGAGACAGTGTCATTGTCCTTCGACTTCACGTAAACGGAAGGAACTTCTGTTAATGTATCTTGTGTCGATATTTTCTGTAATGTAATAACATGGCTGCGCGTGGGGGAAACAAATTGTTTGCAGTCATCTTGTAGCGCGCAGTGTCTTGATGGCTGATCAGAACCAACGTCACTGCATGTACTTGGATCCCATTCATTGCAAAATAATTATTTTCATTCCCTAAATGGGGGGATAGGCAAACCGCATTTTGACAGCAGTAACTTAACCGCGCTTTCCGGATTCTTGTAGCCTAGGTGGGCCTATGGGAGAAATCTTCATACATTCTCTACATGAAAAGCATCTGGCGAACTGTTAACGTAAATTTACTTTTCTTTCATCCCATATTTTGTGCTTACAGACTACTTAAGAAATCTTCAAACAAGTTAGGATATTGCTACAAGATGCTAGAAGAATCTAATTTTGGAACTTCGACAGTAACCTCTAATTCGCTTGAAGCTCAATTACCAGTTCGTATTTCTCAAGAAGAATTAAAATATTCCACAGTAATAATGAAAGGAGGCCTACTTACACGCAGGCTTATTTATTTCAAACGGGTTACGTTTCGTCCAGGCTTTTTTAAACCTGACTGCAGATAAAAGAAGCAACCCTCTGCATCATGGTGCTAAAAATAAACTGATCAAAAACCGTAAAAACATGCGACTGCCAAATTCCACCCAGGGAAGGGAACATTAAAACCAAGCTACAAAAAATTACCATGAAATTTAGAAGGATAGTAAGTAGACATCTGAAGATTTACAATTTTTTTTTTGCCAATATTGACCGTGTAGAAAATAGCATCTTACATGTAGATGCCCATAGAAACCGAAATTATAGAATATTCCTTCAGTAAGCAGTAGAGTTATTATTAACAGTCGACACCAAATACGTATATGATGCCAGTCCCAGTGGCCGCGCGGCCTAAGGCGTAGGTCTGCGGCCGCTCGCCTGCCGAGATCGTGGGTTCGAATCCCACCGGGGGCATGGATATTTGTCTGTTGTGAGTGTTGTGTGTTGTCAGAGGTTTCTGCGACTAGCTGATCACTCGTCCAGAGGAGTCCTACCGACAGTGGTGCGTCGTTGTGTGTGATCTAGAAACCTCGTGAATGAGGAGGCCATGGCCCACGTTGAGCCGCAGCGTCACAGGAATATATATATATATATGATAACTGTCGCAGAAAGACGCACAGTAACATAACAACTGGAAGCCTGTACAATGCTACCGGATGCCTCCAGAATATGGGGATCCCTTTGTGCAGAAGCCACCGAATTTTTCTTTCTACACTTGCAGCCGGCGTAAATTAAAATCCGTGGATGAGCGTAACACGAAACTAAGCACCGCCGATGGCAAGACTGAACACATGCGTACAAACACAGACAGCGGACTTCAAACTCCGTGGCAAGCGAAACCGCCCCTAGCGAGTGTTTGCTGTACTGGGTAAATACAGAGACATTACATATAATTTAAAACTTGACTAAGAAATATCTTCTGATGTACAGTATATATGAACGAAGGAACAAATGCCCTTATAAAGCTCTGTTTAACTCGTATGACGCTGTATGTCACTTCTTTTTGTACATCGAATTATTTTTATTATGCTGCGCGTAGAATCAGTTATAAGTAAGGCTGTCTCCAGACATCCCGCAGTTTGACTAAGGTAATTTGTTTCTGTACAGCAACAGCGATTTTACCGCCTAAATATGCACCAGGTTGATCACCGTTTATCATAGCACACCAGTAATATTTCATCATGTGCCTGTAAGACAATTACAAAATTCATTCAAGACACACAATATCAAATTCACTAGCATTCATCCAGAATGCTTCGAGTCTATTACCGAATTAGCCTACAGCGTTCAACGCTATGACCTAGTTTGTGATACCCAGCGTCGTTAAATCAGCTACGGATAAGTACAGAATTTCTTTTTCTCCCTCGTGAGCGTAATTAATGAGACCTCTGTTTTGAAATAAATGGCTAAGCGAAATTACTCTAAGCAGCTTGACAGAGTGTTTGAAAGTGTGTCAGTCTTCAGACAACGCAGCATCGCAACACCTTTTCATGACGTAAACGGCGTCTCTTGTTTCTGCGCCATGTTTGTTCAGAACGTCTTGCAGTAGAAATAAATGGTTAGGTATGAACAGAGAAATGCTACTGTTTTAGACATAACGTCGTGAAAATTATTACATTCTTTTTCTGTTTAGCAACTAGGTACGGGAAACTCAAAATCTGATTTCGAGAACTTATAGCAATTTCAGACGTGCTCTGAGACAACTGAACTGGCGGAGTGAATGATATTGGGAAGATACAATGAAAGACCAGGGGTGTCGGGAGACTCAAATAATCTTAGTTGATTTGCATGTAGGGTTTCGAGTAGATACAAATTTAATTGCCCGCTAGGACACAAAATTCATAGAACCACTTTGTCGGGGAAAAAAACTATATGTGTATTTACCTCTTAAAATTTATTTTTTATGAACATAAACGTACACAACCTAATTAACAGAGATAAAGTAGTGTACTGTATTTTTTTCACACCACGTAAAAGTAATTTAGCTGTTAAAAGAAGGAAATTCACAGTTATTGCACAAAATGGTTATAGTAGTTCCAAATTACGTTGGGCAATGTTATGTACACACACACACACACACACACACACACACATATATATATATATATATATATATATATATGTGTGTGTGTGTGTGTGTGTGTGTGTGTGTGTGTGCAAGTGCTTTGTGTAGTCTCTGGCGATGCTCTTTGATATGGCAGAAATGTACTGGGGAGCGGTGCTTTAAATACTGTCTCTCTTAATCAGATTGTGTAGTGTGACGATTGTATTAAATAAATTATAATTATTGCAAGGTACATAACAAACACAATTAAAAGTGTTCGACATTATGTGGAGAAGAATGTCAATAATAAGAGGCGAGCTGATCATAACAAAGGATTACTGAAAACAAATATAAATTAACTTATAAAATATGAAATAAATTAGCCAAGTTTGATATTTTGTTGAGAAACCGACCGGAATTAATCACGCCAGAGATAAATAACCACTGATAAGAGGAGAATACGTAAAAAAAAGAAATTATTATATTTAACTACGAAATTCGACAGAGAAAAAATACCGGAGAAGACTGTAAGCGTCATTCGGTAACACTTAATCCGCTAATGCACAATCGTGAAAAAGGCAACGTGACTAGTAACTTCGGGAAATGGCGCGTGAGTGTTGTTTAACGGCGGCGCTAGTTGCTGAGATTATACAGCGTCGGAAATAGATGAAGGAACGAGTTTGCAGCAATGGTGAAGTGATATTGACAGGGGAAACACGAAGTGTAGTACTCTGCCCACGTTGAAGTTCCTGGGTTCGGACTTGTAACTCTACGAGGGGGAGGCAACTAACTGCCTTGTACAGGGTACGGCAGGAAGAGTGAAATAAATATAAATACGAATAACACTTTACTGAGAGTAACTGAAGACAATTTCAGCACGTTACAATTTGCTGCTGTGCTTGTATTTGTATTACATTGTTTCAGTTTTTGTGTACAGTGTCTTTTAGGTGGTCACCACCCTCGTGTACTCTGCCGTAGAGTTCAGGGCGTATACAAGTAGAGAAGGGCCTTTATTCATCTGTTCTTTCCTTAATTGATTATACACTAATCTGGTGGTTGTGCCTTTAAAAAAAATCATGGTGCATTATTTATCTCCCTATACTTAAGCTATCACTAATAGACCTACACAGTGGTACAGGGAATTTGTAAGGGAATAACTTTTAATTTTGGGCGGTTATGTTATTTCATGGCGTGACAGCCCTTGTGGGGCCGGGATTCGCTTACGAGGTTACTCGAGCACACTGATTTAGACACACCACAGTCGGTAGGACTCCTCTGGACGAGTGATCAGCCCATCGCGGAGACTTGTACTTGACATTACACAACACTCACAAGAGACAGACATCCATGACCCTGGTGGAATTCGAACCCGCAATCTCAGGAAGCGAGCGGCCGCAGACCCACGCCTTAGACCGCGCGGCCAGTGTGGGCCGGGTCAAAGAGCTGCGAATATAGATAGAAGTGTAGTTTTTGTAATTTTTCTTTTAAATATGACTATGTCATCTGCTTCTTTGTTATTGATTTTTGAACAATAACCTATTTATTGTTTTAACTTATGTATGAAGTGTGTATGGCGGCATAAGTTCGACATGTCTTCTAATATAGTTTGCGATTTTAGAACCCACTAGTTCTATAGCTTTAACCGCTCCCTAGCTGTATGAAATATCGGTCTGCTGTGGGTGTCATCAGTCTTCCCTACTGTATTATGGTTAATAATCTTTGTCTTCCAGGTCTTACTAAATCAACATTTATCTCCCACTTTTAACCTGAATCCACCTTGGCTAATCGCTATAGTGATACAACACAGTTATCATTTAAAATAAGTATGTTCATTTCAAGGAAACCCATTTATCTCAAGTAAAGTATGTTTGATTAGTCTATCTAGTCATAAATCGTATAAATGTAAATAGACATAGTACCTTTCTAATAAGTTTAATAACTGGATAAACATAACCTCTACATGACACAGCATTTTTATAGTAAGTAATACACAGTAATCACACCCGAAAAATTCACACATAAATTTTACTACTATTTGCTCATATTTATAGAATTGTATTTTAGTAATTTTAGACAACTCACTTGTTTTCAGTGTGATGATACCAGAGGCTGTGTAATGCAATTTTGACCTCGTGATGATGAGCACATGTGCTTGAAACATGTAGAGGCATGAAATAAAACTTATTGTGAAACAAATTTTGTGCGTCAAGTTGGTTAAATACTGAGATAAATATACTGAGATGCAAGGTCAACAAAATGTCACCATTAATCAACTTAGAAATTCATGTAGAATTTTATGGGGTATTCTGCATTACGTTGGTTCTTATGAATGCCCAATCTGCACGCATTCTCCTGACTTCTCCCGTGTTTCAATATGAAAGTGCCGCACTAGCCGATTTTAGGTAGGGTGCTAGTTTAATGTGTGATAGTGTCAACTGAAAGCGCAGTAGATTTGGCACGGCGCACTAAAGGAGAGCAGAAGTTGAACAGGACGACTTACTTCCTCAGTTTGGAGGTAAGAGTTGCGTCATACTAAAAGTTTCTGTGTGCAGAACCCAGCGACAGGGACTCTAATCCTGGACTGTACCCTCTGGATTTCTCCAACCCCGTGATCAGAGTTGTGTATAACAACGACGTTCTCAGACAGGCCGCAATGCTCTGTCATACAACAAATCAGGGGAACAAAGTGTGAAACTCCTTTATCAACATATGTGTTCGCAAATTGACGACGAAATTATTGCTCATTCATTTCCCCGCTTCCGGGCATAAAGAAATGAACAGAGACGCGAAATTCTCATCCCTCCCGGCTATTTAAAATGCAATTAAAAGGCGATACGTCATACTGAAGTATCCTTCAGTGGCAAAGCTTTACTCTCCCAGGCCTTCTGTCATACTGCGAGACAAATCTACCCTTGTCACTCATAGTGGTATCACATGTGCTTTAACTGCTACCCCATTAAAGGGGGTTCGCAGCCCCCAGAACTGTCTCTCATGCCTGTGAATCCTTTTAGTGTTGCCACGTAACTGAAATGTGGGGTGTTTCATTTCTTTTTGCCCATTACAACAGTAGTTAGCAACTAGTGGTTCACTTTCGAACTTGTCAGTATCCAGAAGTAGCCTGTGAGCCTGATGACAATGCAGAGCATGTTCGAATGGGCTCAGACGTTTCGGCATGGGTAAAATAAGTTTCATGCCTCAATGGTTAAATCTCGGATGAGGACAGGGTCTGCGGTATTTTGGGTTCTCACAGCGCTGTTGCTGATGTTAAGAGTCTTCTGTGATGTTACGTTATGTCGTTGGGTAATTATTTCCCGACGTTTCGAAGGATGTAAAAGTCTTTACTTCAAAAACCTCTCAGTGTTTGAATTCTGCTCACATGTTTTATCTTTTCCAACAGCACGTTTTGAATTCAAGTAGCAGTTTGTCCCTAATTTGTGACAGAAGTAGATGAACATCCAAATTCTAAGCGGCGTCTCTGCTGACTGACACATAATATGGTCACGAAATTATAGAAGACCAATTCAGCAGACTGTGTTATTCCATCATGCAGCACAGGAATTCTGTACTAGTTAAGAGTATCTTACAGCCAATTTAGAGAACTCCTAATCACACTTCGATTGCTTCTCGCGGAGGAATTGTGTTTGTCCATAAGATACGGCGTTCAGAAGGCTGACTGTTATGGTTTGTTTGGCAGTAAATACATTCGAATCTTCAAGTTTATCTCTATCTCATCATACGGTAGTGTCGAAAAACCACAACATTTCCGCCTGACCCCGTATCCTCCGAACCGAAGGTGCCGGTGTGATGTGACGTGTAATGCAAGACCATCACATAACCCGCTATTAAGTATACTGCGCGATTTCGTAACAGTAAAATGACATCAGTTTAGCCTACATACCGCACTTTTGTGAAATATATCATCCGATCTAAAAATCGATTTCAGAAATCTAGAATAACCTTCTAAAACCGGGACGAAGGAAATACCTCAGTAGGTATTTGAAAATAACAAAGGCAAGTAGCCACTAATTAGTGCTAAGAAACTTTAAGTAGGAGTTGCAAATTGTTTAAATTGTCTTGTTTGCCGGCAACAAGGCTGCATGCTTTACGCTGCCGACTGACTGCGGTGTTGCAGGATAATGTAACACACAGTTACTTCACAACGTGGCGAAATTGAGGGACTTGTGAATAGCGAAAAAAAATTGAAGTAATTACACAGCACATTTGCACATAAGGTCACAGCATAGGTGTATTCCTCAGATGTCTTTCTATGATTCATTTAACCAGGCTGGGACTCTACAGCAACCAGGGCAGATGAAGGAATGTGACAGTACTGCTGTGGTGGAAGGATAATTGACGGGAGATAACGGCAGTACCCGGAAAGAAAGCCGTCCCAGTGTCTCCCCCCATAAACCACATATGAACTGCCCTGGAATCAAACACGATCCTTCTTACTGATAATCTGACAAGAAGCCACCTGAAACAGCGCGAACCGCGCCTTGTGCCGTCCCTTTCTTTTTATCAGTCTGTCACCGGTTAGAGGCTTCTGCACGGTGCGACACAAGAAGACGGTTGTAGTCACCAGGGTGCAGCATATTTGTCTCTCTCTAAGTGTAGTTCTTACCATCGTATCTTAAAAGTTTGAACTATAACTTTGAATGGAATTAAATTATAGTGTATTAGGTCATTCACTACTGTCATTGTACTGCAACGTAGCTTAGCTCAGCGCTGCGACAACTGTTCATGTAATTTTGTTTGGGAAGTATTTCGGAAAGACAGAACTGGGAAGAACGAGAGTGGGATTGGAAGATAGCATGAACAAGTCTGCTCGGTTAGTATGGTGTAATAATAGGAGGGTAGCATTAATATGGCCGCTTGGTATTTATGGCGTAGTAATGGGAGGCGGATCCGATCCAAGTGGCCGCTCGGTCTAAGGCGCGGGTGTGCGGCCGCTCGCCGGCCGAGATTGTGGGTTCGAATCCCGCCGGGAGGATGGATGTTTGTAGTGTGTATTGTGTGTTGTCAGGTAGAAGTCTCTGCGACGAGCTGATCATACGTCGAGAGGAGTCATACCGACAGTGGTGCGTCGTTGTGTGTAATCTAGAAACTTCAAGACGGAGAGGCCATGGACGGTGTTGGGTCGCAGAGACACAAGAAAAAAAAATGGGCGGCAGACCGACGTGGCCCGGATATTTTACAGCAGTTTGAATCATTATATAATTGCTCAACAGTTGGTTTCAGTGTTAGGAATTTTAAAGATCTGGCTTCGGTATTAGAATTGCTAAGCTTTGCTTTTATAGTCAGAGATTTAGAAGTTTTCCAACTAACCCGACTGAATAAACCAGTTGACAGAAAGGGAAGAGTTACTTGAAGGTAACTTTATAGTAAGTCGGACCGAAGAAGGCAACTTTCCCATAAATATTTCTTTGATTTGTGCATGGGTCTGTTTAGTACTGCTTTTTGAAGGAAGAGTGATAATATAGATTGCCTAAAAAATCAATGTAGCAATGTAATTGACAGTGATGGTAACAGCACATCGTCATAATAGATCGCTATGTGAAGCAGAAGACACTTGCAGAACGTGGGATACGAGCAAGCAGCATCGATCACTAGCCACAATATTTCTCTTGAATAAGGCTGGCTTTGTCACTAGTTGACGTCATTCACGTTTCAAAGTTCTATAAGAAATCAGTAACTTAGCATAGACATACACGTATTTGGTCTCTGTAGTTGCGCGCTGCAATTCCGTTTATGTATGAGGCTGCAGATCGTTGCGGCAAGTGGTGTGCAGCTTGCGGTCTGAAACAGGACGGATTAGCTGTGTGGATGGATACTGCAGCTGGTTTTATTACCTCTCCGTGTAATGTTCGCTCCAATGCTCTCAGCTGTGGCATCACACCACGGCCTGCGTTTTATGGTTACACTCAGACATCACGCAACCTTGCCGGTAGCAGCGTTCACAAAGCATGTTTCGTATCTCTACCGTTTAAAATGTATAGGCATTTTTCATATGAGCGAAAAAATAGCGGCTTAAGGTACGCTGTCAAGCTGTAAAATGCGCCAGTTCCTTAACACTTGTTGGTTTTCACATCGTCATCCCTTTCTCTACAAGTTCATCTCCACCCTGCGGATGCCTTTAACCAAACAGAAAAAGCCCTCCGTATTACTGGACAGAAATGTCGGGGGTGACGTGCCAGCGACAGTAACCTTCACCCGTAGCAAGGAATCGAACTTTACTGTTTGTTCTGTAGTGTTTAGTGATCAAGGTAATTGTACACTCAATAATGACGGTAAAATTTTTCCTGTAGAGGTCATGAAGGCGTATGGGGAGTGGAGGTACAAATCCATGTAGTTCTTAACCTTGATACTAAATGGAGGCCGCTTTACCCCTGGTGAAGGAACTCTACGGAGTCCATTGAATAGGGAGCTGGCAGGCTGGGCCCCAGTACCGGCCTGAATATTTGGGTGACAAAAATGTCTTACCTTACCAGAAATCAAACCAGGATTCCTCTTTTGCTCAGCCCTTAGTCTGCTCACTACGAGGATTACGTTAGCTCAACTCCACAATAATAATAATAATAATAATAATGAGATATATTTTAATATAGAGCAGTCAACTGGCAAAACCAAGAGAAACATAGACGCGTGCTTAGGTGGAGAGCATTAAGAGGGATCTTAAGACGTCGACGATGACAGACAAACGGCTTTGCCTCGCGATGGTGTCAGGTGGCGGTCTTTGTTCTCGGCGGTGTTCAGCCGTTGGCATGTACTAGCTATAAGACATGGTGTGTGTGTGTGTGTGTATATATATATATATATATAAGCGGTAACCATGACCCTGTAGTGCCCAAGAGCCTGGAAGCATCAAGAGATACTTAATTATACTGGTGTGGATCGCTGATATTTACTTCAGTACGGTTCCTTGTAATGGGTCACCACCTCGTCTTGTCCCGTTGTTTGTAGTAAAATACCACAGACATTTCATCTTACTAAGACACTAAATGACCTTCATTGTAGATATGATTCCGTTAAGTGATGTAGGGACTAACCAACCCCAAGTATATATGTAACGTACCAACACAGCATTCAGAAATACTGTGCCGGAGAAGTACAGTGTCGTTACTATATTTATATCACACAGCAGCTTAAAGAAATTTTCTGTCCTAAAGTGCTGTATTTTCAGCTCCATTTTAATATTATCCCCTCAACTATTCTGACATCTCCTAAATGACATGTTTCCTTCAGGATATCCTGGACATATATGCGCCTCTCGTCTCGCACAGTGCGGGTGGTATAGAAACAGCGAACGGAACACATGTACGAAGGGCCATGTGTTCAGAAACACTGTGTACATTACGCTTGAAGCCGAAGCGAGGATGTCTGGTACTGTGGCTTGTTCTAAGAAACCTAGAGGTTCAGAAATGCAGTTTCGGGTGCTTTGTAGCGTCACATGGACACGTCTCGTTTCTTGGTTTAGGTTGCAAGGCTTGGCAGCAGGAAGAGTTCGATTGTTCTATCACAATCGTCCCTGTTCACCGTCTGTCCTTTTCTAGAAATCATTGTAGCGTCTTTTCCGAGCCGTGGTGACACTGCGGCGGTGAGTGTGGGGGTGGGGTGGAGTTCGGTGTGGTGAGGGGGTGTTGGCGCTGTCGGAACACTTCAACCGCAAGACGTCGCTATCACCATGTCCATCCACCTCTTTCCCCCCACCCACCCTTTTTTTCTTGTTCGTATCCTTTTTCTCTACCTTTTCCATTTGGGATGTTCTCTCCCATGTCCGCCATCTTGTAACTCACGACCGAATGAGCAGAAACAAGGCAGGAGAGGGTGCAGAAGGGTTGGTTAGCACGAGTTGGAGCGTTCGCTCAGATGTTGATTTCTAACTGGCCGAGTCGGTCTTGTCTTTTTATTCCCTTTGCCCTTTTATTTTGTCTTTCCTTATTCTTTGACTTGCGTAAGAACATGAGGGGTGAAAACCGGAGGAAGAAGTCAACATTACCGATGGTATATAAAAAAAGGAAAATCACCTGTTTCCCCCTCCCTCTTCTTGATGTTTTCAGACAGTCGTCGCAATCCTTCCAGGACCACCGGCGCCATCTTCTCTCGTGCGCCATTCATTTAACATTGATCTCTCGTCCCCCCCCAACACGCCATTAGAAAACAAAGCTACAGCTCTGTGTAGATGGGACACGCCTTACACAACAGCAGTCTCGGTTATGTATGTGAACTCCTCAGCTTGTCTTTAAACTTACAAACATGAAGGCCTCCAGCATCTTCATGAAGAAAGAAAAAGAAAAATGCGCGGTTGCCATGTTGCATTTGTATTTGGGTCAATGTTGCCTTAACAGAATATAGCAATTTTGAAGAAAATCGTTATCCAGCGTTTCAGGCCCTTCATCCTTGTTACCTCAATTTGGAGACTACTGCCGTATCGTAAAGTCAGGAATTTACAACTATACGTAACATTATAGTTTTTATAACATGGTATCAAATATTACCACTTAATTTTAAAAGGTTTACTGGCACACGCACCTTCACACTAACTAAATACTCTGTCCGGAGGTTAAATTTAAAAATTGAAATGCGAAAATCAGTATTATTAAAAAGCACGAAGAATAGATTAATTTTGGCACAACAGGATAATTGGAGAACTCCCAAACGAGGAGCTATGTGATTTGGAAACCTTGTAGGCATAACTAATGTGATCAGTTCAGGCAGGATGAGATGGGCAGGACATGTAGTACATATGGGTAACGAGATTTCAGTGAGAAAACCTCCAGGAGAGAAACAAGACCCGGGTTTGATGGAAGGTCAGTAACGAAGTATCTTTAAGAAATAGGATGGCAGGGAGTGAAATGAATTGATCAGGCTCAGGACAGGCCCAAGTGGCGGGTCCTTATACACATGGAAGTTTTTAGCGGCAGTAAGTTGCGAATAGCCTTTAGAACATCAGTGTAGCCCATTTACCGCATCGATACAGAAGAGAAAAACACAAAATAGTGCCCAGTTCTGTTCCCGAAATTTTGTTTAGTGTCCCTAGAACAATAAGAATCGAATATATATATATATATATATATATATATATATATATATATGTGTGTGTGTGTGTGTGTGTGTGTGTGTGCTGGGGTCAGCCTATCGTGGTTCTTTTTTTTTAAAGCAACGCGAGTAAAAAGAGAGAAATTTACTTTAATCGTGATAAATTGATGTGAAAATTGTCTATTGTTTGCACAATACATGTAATAAAACAAAGAAGAGAGCGAAATGAAATCAGGTTTTATACAACACAAATCCATGTACAAGTTTTACATTGTATATGATCCAGAATATCTTAGGTGGGATTTAATACAGCAGTATAAATTTGTTATAAAAGGAAATTGTAAGGAATACATCTCTTCCACATTATTCAGAATTATAAATGTTGTAGCCCTCGCCGTCTTTTTAATTTTTTTTTAAATTTTCTCGTCCGATGATAACCCTTTAGGTTTGAAACAGGTATCAATTACGAAAACACATACTGTGTTTACGATACATAATAGGTTTGTTGACTCCATATGCGGGCGATACAAACAAAAAGAATGAGATGGGCGGGGCATGTTGCACGTATGGGGGACAGGAGAGGTGCGTACTGGGTTTTGGTGGAGGGACCTGAGGGAAAGAGACCAATTGGAAGCCGTAGGCATGAATGGGAGGATAATATTAAAAAGGATATTCAGGAAATGGGATGGGTAGGCATGAAATGGATTAATCTAGCTCAGGTTAGGGAGAGATGGCGGGCGCTTGTGAATTCGGTAATGCGGTAATGAGCCTTTGGGCTCCATAAAATGCAGGGAATTTCTTCACCAGATAATAAACGCTTAGCTTCTTAAGAAGGACTGTGCTCCATGGAGTTTCAGTTGTGTTGAATGTACCGCCTGTTAAGTGCTGAGTTACTGAGACACAACTGTGTGTCCTCTGTTCAAGCAAATCGTGAAGCTCCGTTCTATGATTGCGTCCCAATTGTTTCTCACTTCGTCTTTTTTCCAGATTTTAGTGTCCCCAAATTACTCCACGTGTATAAAATAGTTTAAAGTAACTCTTTGAGATGGATGAACGTGTTCTGAACCGTCGCCCCAGTGCTTTAACCTTTTGACGCCTAATGTCAACTATAGTGGTCGTACCGCACCGCTAACCTCTAAAGTTGCATTTTATATATTTATTCAACAAATATAG
>Ga0136643_10006899_pt1 | contig 16339 bp, 5 predicted proteins | sample TergutLab28metaG_FD_96883 | JGI IMG/M metagenome (GOLD analysis project Ga0136643, IMG submission 96883) | Labiotermes labralis P1 segment gut microbial communities from Petit-Saut dam, French Guiana - Lab288 P1 (version 3) (version 3) | ecosystem: Host-associated > Arthropoda: Insects >... | reverse complement strand
TTACTGCAAAATCACTCTACATGTTTCGGGTGTCACAGCACCCATCATCAGGAGTACTAAAAACTGTAACCGCAGCCTCCGGTACAGGTCATAATATCGGTACAGCTACTTCCCTCCAACGTGACCAGGTCGGAGGGAAGTAACTGTACCGATATTATGACCTGTACCGGAGGCTGCGGTTACAGTTTTTAGTACTCCTGATGATGGGTGAGGTGGACACCCGAAACATGTAGAGTGATTTTGCAGAAAAATAAATCAGACTTTATACTGTTCCATCTAGTTGGATTTTTATTAATATGAGCAATTATTACTAACATAGAGTTTTGCTAAACTGTATATTTTATATATTTACATAGTACTGTTCATTGAACACAACGGGGATATCTCACCTGAAAATTACGAGTAGGTCGGCAATGTGTCTGTTGTAAAGCCTTCTGCCTGTCTTCCTGTATTCTCACAATGTTTGTATGCGTATTTACATCCTTCCTTCCGTTCATCACTTCTGCTTTCCCCTGTCCGAATTTATCTCACACTTTTAGGTCACTCTTCCGCTCTCTCGTCTTTATTTCCGTTGCCTTCTTTGTGCTTCGAAAGCACGTGACAGTAACGTCTCATTCATATTGTCCACCTTTTCATTCGCAGCACTGCTATATTGTTTTGCGCTTGAGTTCATTCACCTGTCGTATTATTTTGATCTCTGTTTCTACTGATGCATCTTTCTTAATCAGTATTCTTTCATCCGAGCATCCGCATGTTCAAATGCGAAAGCCACACTCCACCTACAGGACGATTCAGAAGGAAATCTTATAATTAGTGAAGTGAAAGCAAGGAACATTTCAAGTAAAAAAGTTCATACAAAATACGAGTGCGTGTTTATGGACACAGGTTTCTAGCCACTGGAAACAACTATTGGTCAGCGGCTTGCAAAGCTCATCAGTAGACTGCTACTATTTTCATTAAAGAAAAGCTGCATACTATAAACATCACACTTTTGTGAACACAAAATTATACACACACTACTTTCTTGTACAGTAATTCACTTGCTTAAAGCACATTCGACATAACAGCGCTCCACACTTTTTTAGTTTCTATTATTCTCTTTCCTGAATTTTTATGAGTAGTCGCCATTCCCTTTTGCCCCACAGTTTTAGGACGACGGACAAATAGGAAATGATAGGATGAATGTAAGGACAGAAACATATGACGGATAGCCGGATAGGCGGACAGACAGACGGCAAGGCAGCTGTACTAAAATTGAATTTCATCTCATGTTTGCACTTCCCTCTCCCCTAAGAACCCTCTAACCCTCATCCCCATTTTGCCATAACGTCACATATCAATCGATAATTTGGTTTGTGCATTCTCCGATCGAGTGCGCCTCTGCTGTTTATATGTGTGTGTATGTATGGCCGGACATATATGTGTGTGTGTGAATCGCATGGTGGTTGGTGGTGGCAGGGGAGGGACAGATCCCAACCGCCGTGGTGGTGGCGGTCGTCGTCGTTGTCGTCGGCTCGGCGGCGAAACATTCGCCATTCTCTCTCTGAAGCAGGCACAGCTATCACTCAGATGTGCACAGCAGGGCGGCTAGTTCGGTAGTGGTGGTGCGAAGGGATGCGCACGTGAAACTCTGTAAAGCATATTTTGAAATTTCTGATATTTTATTTTCGAGAATCATCCGGTGCCGTCTTTCACTCTCTTCGGCCGAAACGTGAGAAGAACATATAACATCTGACAAATCATCTGTCGAGAAAAGAAACAAGTGCAGTAGATGAGCCTCATGGGCTGATAGAAGAGGACAAGTAGCAGAGCAGCTAGCGTGGTGAGTCAGTCTGTGGCAGTCATTACTACGGGATTCGTCATTTATATTGAGAACGATCGCTACAGTAATAATACTGTTAATAGGAAGACAATTACGCTATTTGCTTTCATTACTGAATTTGTACTTTAAGGGACAAAACCTGCAGGTCAGTTCTATAGCGCTGTATTTATTCAGTTGACTCAGAAAAAACAAAATTATTATGAGATATATGCTTGAAAATAAAAATATCGAACAGAAAGTGGCTCAGTCTTGTAAAAAAAAAGTGAAACGTGCGTACTTTTTGTAACACTGTAAACTTCAGAAAGTTAAAACGCAACTTCAAGTTAGAAATTCGTGTAATGTGCGTCGTATATGCACGAGGAGCGAAATCAAAGTTATTAAACATTACTATATGACATTAAAAAAACACGGAAATTAAATACCAGTGTTGTATTCTAACACAGAAAATTCAAGCTGTAAAAGATATCTTAACATCAGAAAACATATTAAATTGTAAAAAATTAGCGAGAAAGATCTTTTAATATCAAACGGGACTTCTATTAAATTTCAGTAAATTTAGCGACAATAAATGGCACAACAACAGACTGTGAATTCAAGAATATAATGTGAATTTTGAACATGTCTTTCTTGAAGTGTGTGCGTGTGTATAACTGATGTGTAAAACATTGTTACGTATTTGAGAAGTCTTTTAGCTGGGAAGATATCTTCGTGCGTTTATGCATAGAAATCGGACAAAGCTGGTGAATGCTGAGAGAGTTTCGTCTTTTATTCTAAAACTCTTTTGAACTGAATATGAATTTTCGCTAGAATTCTGCGATACCTGCCCTACAGATTATGCGCCACCACCCGTGATAAATAAGCCCATATTAATAAAGGTGTTATAATATAAGAAAACCATTACATATTGAATTTTTAAATTAATGAAGCAAGTAGAATTTACAGGAATATGCATATTTTCGAATACAATGAAAAATGACGGCAGAAGAACAAGACAGGTGCCACCTCAAACACAACGCACACTTCAGAATACATCTTACAAACATTTATGTCCTACTGCAAAGAATTTTAATCCCACTGTTGTTGTTGCTACCATTTTTAATTTATGTGAAGAAATCATTGATTAATTCAGGGACCCACGAATTTTCCAAAACTCTGGAAGCCACCTCAAAATTCTAGGCGCCAGAAAGATGACATGAAAGAATTCACATACTGAGGGCCCAAAATATAAGGTGTCACCGTACAAAATTTATTCTCGCGGGCGATCTGGGCGCTCAGGACATTTGAACCGCTGAAGTCAGCAGTATACACATTTTTGCTATGGTGTTTTTATGGATGTAGTCTAGAAGTATCGCGCATTCACCATGTTTGTAATCGTTGACTTATAAAGAATATTTCGTAGGCACAATAAAAGATTTAGAGCCACATTTACATCCTAATTCCGCTAGATTTGCTCCCACGCCACAAATCCGCGGGTATGTCTTTCCGTTTATTACTAATTACAGGAAATGGGAGAGGACGGCTTGGGTTGCCATTCAATGACATGACGTTCATGCCAAGTTTCTTAAAAATCTGCCAACTGATTCAAAAGCTGACAGTGGAATATAAATAAGCAAACAATGCACGGCGCTTTCGTGTGGTTACTCTTTCCGCGTCACAAAGTAAAAATAGGAAAACTGGATGAATATTGTACCTGATCTATGTAGCACAATAAAGTTCTGGGCGCAGTTTGTTATCTACGGTGTTTACATTTAATAATTTGAACTACATTTGAGCTCTAAACCATTCTTACGTTCTTAACAAATACTTGCATCTTTCACGTTTATTACAGACTGTGTTACTGTGTTTGTTACTAAATTAAGCATCTCACATGACATTAGAAGTTACATGTTCGCTTTACGTTTAATAGTTTTGAAGAAAATTTTAAGCCCTAGAAATTATTTAAGTTCCAAATATCCACCACTTATACTTCTGCATGTGGTGGTGGACGGCCATTATATTAAAATAACTCAAGAGTAAAACGAATTTGAGATTCTCACGGCTATAGAAATTTAGATCGTGGTCTTGGAACAACACGGCGTCTTAACCCAGAGGGCCACAATTTAAAGCAGAAAGCATTAGCTAATGGTCAGGTTGATAGTAACGTAAAGAAATAATGTATGCATGGTTTTACATCGCCATATCGTAAAATCACATCTACTGTGATTTTATTTTATTAACTTAAACATTTGCCGGTCCCGGTGGTCGCGCGGTCTAAGGCGTGGGTCTGCGGCCGCTCGCTTGATGGGATTGGGGTTCGAATCCCGTCGGGGGCATGGCTGTTTGTTTCTTGTGAATGATGTGTGTTGTCAAGTACAGGTCTCTGCGTCGGGCTGATCACTCGTACACAGGAGTCCTACCGAGTGTGGCGTGTCTGAGTGCGATCGTGAATCCTCGATAATGAGGAGGTTTTGGCCCACTAGGGCTGTTGTGCCATGGTAAAAGAACACTTAAACATGCACATTTTTAAGTTACGTTTGCTTCGAAAGGCTTGCTTACCAGTAAGGTGTTAGGGCGCATATTATAGGCTGTAAATAAAATTATCTTAATAAATTTTCCTTCAGATATTTGTTTATACAATGAATATCTTAAAGATCGCGATGACATATTGCAGTCACAAAAAAAGTAATATTTTTTTTTTGCCAAATTTTCTTCCTTGCATTGTCCTGATGGACAGTCAGTCTGTATTTTGTGCATCACTGTACTTGTGTGTCGACATAGTTTTGTATAAACCGGTACCCCATGTTATAGAAATGTGAATTAATCAAGCGTCGTACATTGCGTTCAGCATTTCATGTGACATGTGTTTTTAAACTGCTTTATACTTAACGCAACTTTACCAATTACCGCAGTCCTGTGGGTAGCACAGTTTCTCCAAAAAAGTGCCAAAATTTTACCTCAAATTATGCCCAAATTACTTCCTTCAACATCCCACCAAATTTATTATTCACTAAGCATCCTAACACTCAACTGAACACGAATTTTAGTTTAGTTATTCTCAGTGTCATTTATAAAACCATAACCAAATATACAAACTGCACAGACCGCAATAACGCAAAAACAAAACTTAAACAGGCCTAATCATATTAAATGCCAATTCTGATTTTCACGAATGGAAGACATCTTTTTTTTTTGTTATATTGTAAGTTTTACTCTTGTTCTTCGGTAATACATGTTATTTAATAAGCTGACTGTTCAGACCTGTGGATAACAAGACACCAAAAACAAGTTATTTTCGTAAAATTCCTGATGTTTTATAATTATACGAAGATCTAATTTCTAAACACCCGGTCGGACCTGGTTGCATCTTTCTTTAACATACTGGCTGTTAGCTGACATCCGCGCCGACGCATAGTACGTGGAGAAGCTGAATCTCTCTGTTTGAAATACTGAGAGAACAGAAGGGGTATACGCCTACATCGCTGCTGAAGGTCCTTCTTACGCACACGGTATGCCGTAGGATACTAAAGATTTTGAAATGGGCGTTAATGTTTACGGGATTTTGGTGTACTACACCTTTATTTTAGATCTGATGTTTGTGTGACCGTGCATCACTGATCCAATGACATAAACACCGACTAGGTGCAACAATAAAAATTTATTTATAATTTCAATCAGCTTAACATGGTTCGGGCGACAATTTCGTCCATCCTCAGGAGCACTAGACTGTTTTACAGCTTGTGGTATAATGTATCGACGATGCTGTCTGCTGGGTGGTATAATGTACCGACGATGCTGTCTGCTAGTGCCTAGGTACCAGCAGACAAAATCGTCGGTACATTATATCACAAGCTGTAAACACAGTCTAGTGCTCCTGAGAATGGGCGAAATTATCGCCCGAAACATGTTGAGTTGATTGAAATTGTTAATAAAATTGTTATTGTTGTACCTAGTTGGTGTTTATATTATTGTACCTTTATTTTAATTTTGTATTATCCGTTTTGTGCATTATAATCCAATTTCTGCAATATTAACCAACAAATGGAAACAAATTTCATGCAATTCATAATAATATTTTTATTTCTAAAAAAATTAAACACTTACTAAACCATAACACAATGTTGTTTAGTGACTGGTTTTTTCAACAACAAGTAATGCACTCCCTGATGATGGACAAGCAAGGCCTGAAATTTGTAGGAGTTTAGTCTTTTTAAAAAATACATTATTATTATTATTATGAATCATATGACAATTGTGTGCATTTGTTGGTTAATACTGTACAAATTCATTTTAATTCCTTGCCGAGGAACTGCAAACATATATGGAAAAGGCCGAGCACGAAAACAATGTACCCCACGCCGCGTGTAAGGCCTGTCTTGAAAAGTTGATGGTTACTTAGAAAGGTCAATAATTTCGTGTTTTCTACCGAGAACGTGTTGACAAAACCCGCCCTTATAATTTATCCGCAGCCAGTCCCCATATTAACTTTTTACGCCATATATTTTAAGATACAGTGTAATATTATTTTCTTACTACGTGTAGGTCTTCCAAGTATTCTACAGGATGTCCCTTTCATCGCTTTCCTGACCACGGTAGCTATCACGGGTTGTTCCGAAGAATGCAGGCTTTCTATTCGATAAAGAACATGTGCTCAAGGACGAGACAGAACTGACGTTTTGCATTTTGTTAAGGTCTTTGCTTAATGCACTCTATTTGTACTGTACCACCCATCTCCTATTCCTTAATGTACTTAAAATTGCTGTCATCGTGCTATTCGCAGTTTCTCAATCACCAATCTTTTACTTTCTCATCCCTACTTAGCGATATTCTCTGCAGCACTGTATAGAGTACGGTCGACATCGGTTATAACGTCATGAAAGGAACTGAACACTGTATGTCGTTATAAACGAGTGTTGTTATAACCGAGCCGAAAAGTGTTATGGCTAACAGTGAGGAATTAATTGGTACCATATAATATCTGACGCTATATGCCAAGTGTCGTATAAACCGATGTCGTTATAACCGGTTTTGACTGTACGAGTACTTTGCACCCATTTGATTTGTTTTAAAATAGACACCACGATTTATAGCCATATAAAACGTGTGACAAAATGAAGGGCAGAAAACATTTTCCGCATTTTTCGCGCTCTTAATTTCATCGTGAATGTAATATTAACCTTTCGGCTTCTTGCCGAATGCTATGTTACAAAAGCATAGCATCCCGCATAGGTTAGCCGCCCTTGCATGATTGTTGTGATTTAGTGTTATTGTCTGAGAAGTCACAACAAGCACTTCACTTCTGTATGCATATTTCTGGGCTAATCTCATTATTAGCATTCAATACAAACCTCTTTTATTTATGTATCACTCGTATTTGCATTTTGTGAATGCAAAATTTGCCCAATAAATGCAAGTCCTGATTTAAAAATAATCAACACAGTAGGTAAATAGCCCACTTCACTTCATTCACATAACCGAATATAGTAACACGTAAGGTAAAGGTAAAGTGATCCCGTTACAGGCCCGGTATGGCCCAGAGGGTGGGTAGAGGTATAGCTCTACTCTTCCATGACCGCGGCAATAGAAGGGGGTGAGTGGTCAGCAGCATGCCCCTGGCCGCTCTTTACCCCCGGGAAGGACCCGGTACCCATTTTACAGGAGGCTGTGTGGGCCCCAGGGCCGGTCTGGACGGGCGGAAAATCTCGTCCCCACCGGGATTCGACCCCGGGACGCCCAGTCCGTAGTCAGTCGCTATACCGACTGAACTACCCGGCCCGCATATAGTAACACGTAGAGAATGTAATTGTAACGGGATATGACGTATCGACCTTGTAATAGTCATGGCTAAAATGGAAGGGAGGAACAATTGGTCAAAAACATTTTATTTTGTCTGCCGGTGAAATATAATTTTGCTACTTTTATTGAGCCCTTCATTGCTTATATAAAAAATATCGGAAGGTCAGTTTATCAGGAATATTTTGTTAATGGCCTGTAAGTTGAACCCCAAAAACGTCTTGATAGGTAGGCCTATCAAGAAAATATGTAAGTTGAAATTTGCATCGTTCAGTTACTGAAATAAAGTCAGCATTTCGGTGACAATTAGCTTCATGAGACAATACGTCACACCATACGAAAGTTAGTCTTCAGCTGTGTTCATTTTAAGGTGAGCTTTACTGGTTTAGAATTAAGAATTAGTTCTTCGCACTTGTACTGCAATGCAAGATTGGGCGCCATTTGAAGCCGCTCTATGTCTCTCTTACATTTCATATGATATTAAAATGACACAAATTACGGGACTGCCGTGCTGTCTGGTAAGCCGTTTTGTGGAAACGTATTTTTCTTCCTTGACGCAACAACCCTACTGGGCCAGGGCCTCCTCATTATCGAGGCTTCATGACCACAGTCGGTAGGGCTCCTCTGGACGAATGTTCAGCCCGACGCAGAGACATCTACCTCAGAACACACAACTATTACAACAGACAGACATCCGTGCCACCGGCGGGTTTCGAACCCCGCTATCCCAGCAAGCGTGTGGCTGCAGACTGACGCCTTAGACCGCACGACCACTGGGATCGGCGTGTCCTTGTATTACCCATTTCAAATTCGGAACTACCCTACTTGCAACTTGCCCCGTCTAGTGTGAATTTTCGTGTTTAAAATCCAAAATGGCAGTGAAATTTTATGGGAAGTTTTCGTGTTGAAATTCATCTTCACGGAGGTGACACTGAAGGCTAATAATAGCCTTCATGTGTGGTATGACGCCGTGTAGTCTGGTAGAAACTTAACAGTGTTTCAAACTAATCTTTACATACTTTACATGCTCAGGATCATCTCTTCTACCCTTAATTTCCTGGCAGTAGTTTTCTCCGAAACGTTTATAATTTTCCATCAGATTCGCGGCCTCACAACTGTACTCTTTACTTCGGTACTGAAACTCAACTTGTTCTACGCTTATACAGTATTGTTTATCCGTAATTTCTGAGGAAGCTGTAGAACTGCGGACATGGAGGAACGTAAAATAGCAGTTGTAGTTTCTTTGAGGCCTTGTACAACTGGTATGGGGGGGGGGGGACTGAGAGATGTCGTATTGCGTCTCATTCAAATTACTGTATGGACGAATGAAACGTACGAGTACTACTACAGTAACTCATCGTCTTCCTCCTCCTTCCCCCTCCTCCTCCTCCTTCTCACTGTCATCATAATTGTAAATATTAATAATAACATCAAGAATAATATACGGGCACCGGCCTTCGGGTACTTCCTCGCTAGACAGATTGATTCCTCTTCTGAAAATTCAGGCCTCCAGCAAGTCTCTCTCCTTTAGGTATAAGAAAATATTACATATCACCACATGATGAGGTCCCATTCCATCCACGTGGCAGTGTAAGATACTTCTCTTACTCCCAGTTTTATTACTGAAAATTAAATATATTTAATTCCTGTATATTACGTGTATTCCAAATTTGATCCAGCCATAGTTTTGATAAACTTTAGTTCTATTTTTTCTTGTTGATATTTGCCAATGTCCCTACTCCAGTCGTTTATGTTAAAGTTAGAGATAACCCTACTGTATTAAGTATGAAACACGTTACTATAACATTGTCACAGCAAGAAACTCTCGAAAACCCAGCGCTTGATTGCTCAGTTGTCCTAGTTCATAGAGTTCTAAGGAATGGTGCTTGAAAATGTGTATGGAAATGAAGAAGAAAAGAGCAAATTAATAAAGCGAGATAAAAAAAATGAAAAAGAATTTTTAGGAGGGTGAGGGTTACCAAACAAACAGTGAGTGCAGAAAATGAATTAGAAGAAGAAAAAGCGATCGTTCTGCATGTGATCTAGGTAAACGTAATAATGTTTGTAGATGTCCATACGTTTCGTTGAGCAGCACGTTATGAAGGCCAGTGGGAATCTGGAGGTATAGTTCCACGCATTCCTAAACTTGGCGTTAGATGAAGGTCGCTTCAACTCCAAAGTGACGCCATTACTCACTGCAAAAGAGACTGGGTAGGGTCTCAAAAGTCATTGTAGACACTGTGGAGAAAAGTCTTTACCGACGGCGGAAGTCCATATACATTTACCTGGTAGTACATGCATTGAATTAATTCTTCATGTCTACTGTGAGATCACATAAGACGTGTGACGGATTAAACACTGAATTTGAGATTGGTAAGTAGAATATTAATTGTCTGGACAACCCTGAAATTTTTATTAATAGTATTAATAAAAGAAATCATTGGGAAGCAAGCAAAGTGATTAAAAGTTTATGAATTGGGCAAGACAATTTATCTGTGCGTGTAGTTCACAAATGTGACGTTGAGGAGACTGTATCGTGGCTAAATTACTTCGAGGGAGTGTTTCAGTATTAACAAAGCTGGCCGGCAGATTAAAGGACTTTTTTTTTACAAAAATATTTTCTATAAAACTAGGTATAGAATCTGAGCACTGCAAAAAAATGTAGCGTTATCGGAGGCAACCTTGTGGGCAGTTTGACTCACTTAACAAAAATGTGATATGATATTTTCACAACATTTAATCTAGCCCTCTCAAAATCCCAAAATCACACTTGAAGAACGCCAGACAAGAAGCTAGGGGACAAACAGACGATCTTACACGACTTGGTTATTTTGCGTTATTTGTGCAGATTCTCCGAGGTCTCAAAGAGTGCAGGTTACTTCAGTAGCTATTAATTTCTAGAAATGTCCGTCGCTCATGAAGACACAGCACCTGTTTATACACGGCACTGACGGATGAGGTCACGACAGTTACAGTCAGTCGTAACGGCAAACGATTTTGATGCATTATTTGAAGACGAGTCAGACATGGCTGCATTCAAACTTTTCTACTCCAAAGTTACACATTTGAAATTTTCTGCTACATCAAAATTTCTTATCTCTGAAGAGCTTTGTTTCTTTGGCCGATAACAGAGAAAAGTCACTACTGCTTCTCTGGCTCGGCTCCGAACCGACTGGAAGTGCGGAAAAATTTATCCACGCACAGAGGAAAATATAAACGCAGGAATAGTTCGCTTGATTTTACTTCGTTAACACTTCATGCAATTCAGTAACGAACACATTAATTTGCACATTTTAATTCTTTATGCATTATGCAGTAAAAATTAACACTCAGCATCGAATGATCAATTCTTGGGCTTTGTAAGGACATGCCCATCCCTCTTGCCGCGCTGTCTAAGTCGTGGTTTTCGGCCGCTCGCTTGCTGGGACTGCAGGCATGGATGTCTGCCTCCTGCGGGAGTTGAGTGTGGTCAGGGAAGATGTTTCTGCAGCGGGCCGATCACTCGTTCAGAGGAGTCCTACCGAGCGTTGTGTGTCTGAATGTGATCTCGAAATCTCAACAATGCGGAGCTCTAGGCCCAATGGGGGCTGTCGAACCATGAAGAAAACTTGCAAGGACACAGCTTCTTTTGCATAAGTTCCATAATAAAGTAGTGCGCTGGTAGTGATACTATGAGTGTCCCGGTCGCCAACCTCATTTGTTGTGTGTGTTTGGATAGTTTCTGTACCTGAAACGCCGGTATTTCACATTGTCACGCTGTTCGCCTTTGACGAAAAGCGAAGAGCTCGTAATAACTTCGTGGACGGGATTCGTTTGATTAGCTGTCTATCTCGAAAACTGTATGACATGACTGACTAAAACCACGAAAGTCCCAGTAGGTTATCACATTCTCAGGATCAGTCTGACGTTCAGATGAACGTGCATCGTGATATATTCTTATAATAAAACCAACTAGATGCACTAATTTCTCAAATTTATTTTTGGAATAGAAATCTACATGTTTCGGACATTTCCTCTGTCCATCATCAGGAGTTTTTCACTGTACACACAGCAATGGTGTATGTCCTACATGTGTGCTGACAGCTTGCAAGCAAATTTGAGAAATTAGTGCATCTAGTTGGCTTTATTATAAGAATATATCAGGACCAGTTTCGTTGCTGCTCTGCTTCTCGCAGCACAGAGCGAATCATCAGACAGGATAACAGAAAAAGACCGAGATTGGGCATGAATCATCTGTTCAATGTAGGCCTAATAGCCCGAGAAGTGTGATATAGATACGAAACTGGGCACATGAATGTGACAAAGTGAATAAAAAAAAAAGAAGGAATGAATCTGTAAAACAAAAAACTTCAAAGTCTACGACATTCCAATCAGCCCACAGGTGGCGTCATTTGGAATAATTTCTCTCTCAGACAATAAGCATCCAAATTTTATTTCTCATTTAAATACACAATATGGTCTTCTGGCTTGTGACACGGTGCAGACTTCTATACATTTTTCAATATCAAGTTTAGACCACTGATTGCACAGTAAGCGGTCACCGTAGCTGCCGTTCAAGTTTATCCGAGATTTGGGGTTGCCACAGAGATGGTGATGTAGATTCCAGGCTGCTGGGATACGACTCCGTGTAGATCGGTTAGAACCAACGAGTCTTTCGAATAAACCTATCGCTTTCTTTGTTAAATGTCGAATGCCACAGAAGAGCCGATGAATTTCCAGTGACTAAGGCAGCGTGTTGACTGCACATTCAGACGCACGCAGAAATGATAATTAGGTAGCCTAGTCGCAACTGAAGGTTGAAGACAGTATAGACTGCATCAAAATTTTGACTACACCTTCAGGGCCGAAATGTTCAGGGAGTGAACCCGGTCGAGTCACGTAGACATAATGCATAATAAAACGGTTGGCATATTCCCCCCATACCTTGATATCCACGCTAAGGATTACACCATGTTTCAAACCAGAAGGCCACGATATAAACACACACTGGCGTGAAATCCTCACATTTTAGAGACTACGTGTGCAGCAGAAGAGAAAAGAACGCGTCAAAGTATAATGTGCATTTCTCGGCATTGTAATTTTTGTCTCCAGTCGGAACGGATCAGAGTCCCACAGTTTGTAACAACATTTCTCGGTTACGGTCTAGAATACAAAACATAACAATGAAGAGTGAGATACAGAAGGAATACGTGAGGTAAACAGAACTATCATATTAACTCGTCTTATTCCATTGTAGAAGGCACATATAAGTTATGTCGAAATCGTTAGCGCGTTACGTTATTTTATTTATTCGAGCAAATATAAGAAATATACCTCGAATTAGGCCGCCGATATCTGTCCCATCTTAAGCTTTTTGTGCGAGTCCATAACAACAGGTTTACAGTATTAACATCAACTTCCGTCCCCAATGAAACATTAGGGACAGAGCAAAATAGTAACTGCGCGTAACAAACCCTCGTACTTACTTACTTACTTACTTACTTACTTACTCCATGGAGCAGAGTCCTTCTTGAGAAGCTAACTGGTTTTCAGCTAGTCAAGAAATTTCCAGCATTTTATGGAATCCGAAGGTTCATTACCGCAGTCATAAGTGCCAGCCACCTGTCCCTATCCCGAGCCTGCTCGATCCAGTCCCCACCTCACATCCCACTTCCTGAAAATCCATCTTAATATCATCCCCCCATCTACGCCTGGGTCTCCCAAGTGGTCAATTTCCTTCAGGTTTCCCCTCAAAAACCAAAAACCCTGTATAACAAATTTTCTTACTATTTGGAATATTACAATCTAGACACGTCCTCTAGAATGTGACGCCCTGTGATTTAGTGTAAATGTAACCACTATTTCAGAGCAAGTTGCTGCTGTTTCTTCAATTACCTTCTCTGAAGATGGAGCCACTAAATACCTCCAAACTTTTCTTGACCTAACTAACAAACGACTCGGCTCCACGCCCCAAGACATCCCTATCTCAATAATCACGACTTAATGTTGCTGAGTAACAACAAACTTTTTAACGCAGTTGTCATGATTTCCTTGTTCTTACATGAAGACACCCACAATATTAATATTATAACAGAATATTAACTTTCGATATAAATTAATCATTCATAGCATCTATAAATGCACATTTGACATACAAAAATATAGTCTTACTTGTATATTGATCCTACATGGTTCGGCGTCATTTATGCCACCTTCAGGGAGCTTACACCAAAATTTAAAAGTTACTACAATATAATAATCATAAAAATAATTCGTAATATATTACAATATTCATGCAGCTGACGTCAATATATAAGTTTCCCAGTTTTTTTATTAAGATGGAATAGATATTTTAAAACGTACAATATATTACAACAATAAAATAATATTTGTTTATTGCGTTTTCGTTAATTTTGTTTAAACATTTGTATGATGACAGCTATGGTTTTTTTTTTTACTTAGAAACATCTTAGTTTGTCTTCGATCCTGTAGGAATCTTGTTCCTCTATGATGTGCTTTGAGTCCCGTGCAGGTGGGAATTATGTGTGATAAATGTGCATTTGTCTTTGTTACGAATAAATAATTTAGTCAAGATGAGCAAAATTAACAGTGTATAAATTACAATACAAAATTCTTAATGAGTGTAGAGGCTACATGCGGGAACGTTCGTCGCGTAGTCTAGTGTCAATAGAGAGGCTCTGTAGCTATATAAAGCCGAGATCGCGCCGGGTTACACAGTAAATCTGCGTTTTATGTGTCTTGTGTAGGTGGTTGCTCTGAACAAGGCCGATCCCCATACCAGGAGTGCTACCGAAAGTGTGACAGATTGTTTGAGATATAAATCGCTGTAACGTCAGCTGAGATGGTGGAAGGCAAAGAAGGAAAGAATGTGAACAATTTTAGAAAGTTTGCAAGATAAAATAAGTTTAGAGCTTTACAAATCCTAGTTAATTAAACAGCAGCACACCAAACACTATCAAAAATTGCATTGTGTAATTTCTCCATAGGATTATACCAATATAACCAACGGTAGCATTTAAAATTACTTCGTGTGCACAGACTGGAATAAACAGAAATTGTAAATCTAACAAATATATTGAGCTTTGTCACTCTTGAGAAGGTAATATCTGGTTAGTTAATCAAGGAGATTTTTCCTACTTTGTCGGACTGTAATTTCCAATAATATGAACTTAAAATCCTGTCGCTGCTTCCTACCAAGAGTTACCTTAATCCAATCCACACGACTACATTTAATTTCTTTAAAGTTCCTGGTACTATTATTCTCCACCTAAAACTTTGTCTCACAAGCGGCCTTTTCCCGTTAACATTTCCTTTAAAAAATTCTGTATGCAATTCTGTCTCCCCTATGCCTACCACATGTCTGCCCAGCTCGTCGTCCTTAACCTTTTGACGCCTAATGTCAACAATACTGGGCGTACCGCACCGCTAACCTCTAAAGTTGCATTTTATATATTTATTCAACAAATATAGGTACTGAATATTTTAAACATGGTATATATTCTCCGTTTTTTCTCTTCAAAATGCAGTTTATTTCATAATTCTAAAGTATTTTGTTCCCGTATTATTAACATTTTATATACAGGTGTGCTAAAATTAAAAAAAAAATAATTCCGGCGCCAAAAGGTTAATCAATAAAATACCGACAGAAATGCGATGGAACCTACTGTCGCTATCCACAGGGTAGAGATAACTTCTACTGTAAAGATGGAGGCGGTAGTTTCCTTCGAAACTTTCGTGACCATTTACAAGACTGCGGGGTGAGATAAACCAGTAAAGCCTTCATTCATAAGGCTGAGTTTCTTCAAAACTTACTGGTGTTGTCATTCACAGATATTCTACGGAGAAAGCACTGATCTTACTCATATCATATTTCAAAGGAGATTGCAACAGTGACTTGAATTGATGTTGAGTACTTAACGGTTTTAGTTAACACTGTGAAAACTGAAAATAAAACGAGGAAATGGTTTTCTGTTCAGTGTGAGTCGATACTTGAAAGAGCATAAGACCAATAAGCGGAATGGTACATAGGGAGATAATAGTTGTTTAGTGTAAGAATGAGAGTAAATACACTGCGTGGGAAAAAATGCAGAGGTTTTAGTGATGAAAATGACGGTAGGTATAATAACCACTAGGCATTAAACGGTTCGTAATTATTTTAAGGCCTTCTTATCGAGAAAAATAACAAGAAAAATAAGTTGCTTTTATTACCTTATCATCAGAATAATTTTCATTAGAACGTGACTTGTATAAATTTTCTAGCAAAGGCCAATTTGGGCGTCAATGATACATATATGCTGACAAACAGGCACGGTCGCTATAAACTTTGTCGCTTCGTAGCACGTGCAGTAGTAAGTTCAATATTTCGTTGACGTCACGCAAAGATAACGCCCGGATATTATCAATTCAACAGTTTAAGTACATTATTTTAAATTATCTTTTCCACCAACCCACAATGATAAAGGGATACGTATGTTCAGTGCGGATCTCTAATCTGTGGTTTCACTTTTTTACAGTGCTGATAAAACAATTTTAACTTTCAGGCGTATGGCACAAAGTGTTCACAACTGTTTCGATTTCATAGTAACCTTGTGTGCAGTATTCTCCCTGTGAAATTAAATACAAATTTTCTGTTTGAATAAAGGTTGACCAACTAGATGACACTTGCTTTATTATATATTGCTCAACATGTTTCAGACGTTAATACGTCCATCTTCAGGAGCTAGCGAGTACTTGTTGTGTTGTGTAGGC
>Ga0136643_10006896_pt1 | contig 16342 bp, 5 predicted proteins | sample TergutLab28metaG_FD_96883 | JGI IMG/M metagenome (GOLD analysis project Ga0136643, IMG submission 96883) | Labiotermes labralis P1 segment gut microbial communities from Petit-Saut dam, French Guiana - Lab288 P1 (version 3) (version 3) | ecosystem: Host-associated > Arthropoda: Insects >... | reverse complement strand
TGACCGTGCATCTCAGTATATTTATCTCAGTAATTAACCAACTTGATGCACAAAATTTGTTTCACAATAAGTTTCATTTCATGCCTCTACATGTTTCGAGCACATGTGCTCGAAACATGTAGAGGCATGAAATAAAACTTATTGTAAAACAAAAATTTTGTGCATCAAGTTGGTTAATTACTGAGATAAAAACTTCAAAAGTTTCACACATTTAAGTTTCCTGCTGTGTACTTTATAGTCAAATAAAGAAATCACCTTAAATATGATTATCATTTTGGACATTGTCCAGAGACTTATGTATTTCCCAAAACGTTTCTGAAAATGGGCAACTTTCTGTCGTCACGCTTAAAGCAATCTATTCAGCAGGGTCCATTATAACGTCCTGGACTTAATCGAGCACCAACTGCCGAAGAATTTGTATACACATGTTTCAAGAAAACTATTGATGTACATCACGCAAGAAGAAAATAAACTACATGTCGGTTTGCAACACACCGTAAGAAAGTATATATTGCTGCTGTTGTCGTAATGCTTTACACATTTGTCGGAAAGCACTGGTTGCTGTAGGAGAGGCAATTCTGTAGGCTTTAGCGCCGAAATAAGAGGGCTTGTACGAACTTAACGCCTCTTTTTTTTTTCTCAGAAGCAGAATTTACAATTACCATGAAATTAACGTACATCATGAGCAGTCATTTACATATTCGATATTACTTTTTAAATCAATCTACTACAGGTAATGTTCTAGATTTGTGTCCGGAAGTTACTGTCGCTGTGGTATTGGCATGCACTAGAAATGTGTTCGAATGTGCCTGTTGCTGACGTAGTGGTAATGTCATCGGTTTGTGTACTAAAGCATATTTTTCTATTGTAGTGGAGATTTTCGAAGTATTGTTGTTGTTGGTTTTTTTTCTGTTGTTGTGGTCGTTTTGTTGCTGCTGCTGCTGCTGTTGTAATGCCCTAAAATTTGGTTCCAAAAAATTGTTTCTCGAGCGGTAATGTATAGATTTACTATCAGAAACGTTTGTGAAGTTTGCAGTAATAGTTCTTTGGGGTTGCTTTTAAATTATCTGATTATCTGATTATCTGTTACAGTTTCTTGTCAAGCTTTCAGTCTGTATTCAAACATACTTGTTACGTTTGTAATTATAATATTCGCAAATGTTGTTCAAGAGAAGAGAAGAGTACAGTACAGTAGAACAGAATAGATTACAACAGGCTGGGCTTTTCAGCGACCCTGGCACCACAAACATTTCCCATCTTTGTGCACCCCCTTGCTTATGGATTCAGCAAGCCCACACTTTAAAAAAAATTGCGATATCTTGCTGACAGAGATTTAGGGAAAGAAAGCCTCCTGGTTTCAAGAGTTTATGGCCCAAGTGCCCAAAATCCTAATACTGCTAGAACATCGCAGTCACAAATAAAACTGTGTGGCCGTTTCAAATGCCTGTTTGCATCCATCGCAACTGGGACTGTCAGCCATAGTTCAAATAGATGTCGTCTGTAAATGACAGAATCCTGTTAGCAACTCAACAGTCTAAATTTGTACACACATATACGTGCGTGCTATATGGCCAATATGATTTTTGTCCTTTCTTTAACCTTCAGACGCCTAATGTCAACTATAGTTGTCGTACCGCACCGCTAACCTCCAAAGTTGCATTTTATATATTTATTCAATAAATATAGGTACCGAATATTTTAAACATTATGTCTACTCTCCGTTTTTTTTCTTCAAAATGCAGTTTGTTTCATAATTCTAACTTCTTTGGTTCCTTTATTATTCACATTTTATATACAGGGTGTGCTAAAATTAAAAAAAATAATTCCGGTCCCAAAAGTTTAAGTGTACCGTAATTAATCCATACAATTATTTGTAACTATCAGCCATAAAATAATATAAGCAACCAACTAGATGCAACAACGACAATTTATTAATGACTTCAATCAGCTCAACATGTTTCGGGCGATAGTTTCGCCCATCCTCAGGAGCACTAGACTGTGTTTTTTACAGTTTGTGATATAATGCACCGACGATGCTGCAGCATCGTCGGTGCATTATACCACATTATATATTATTGTATCAAGGATACACGGTCACACAAACATCTAATTTATCAGCCATATCTACGCGCCTGGTACATTATTAGTTAATGCTAATACGTAGTTTACATTTTTTCGCCAAAAAATGTGTCGAAACGTGATGCTCGTTACGACAACTTTTAGAGAAATATCTTTCCAGTACCCTAAAAAAAAACTGTTTTCTTTCTTTTGAATGCTAATGAATTTGTGCGATCTAAACCTAAGAGCCCAAATTTGAAATATGGTTATAACTGCGATTTTGGTTAGTTTTTTTTTTAGGTCGTTACATGAACGCTGGTGTCGAGACATTCTTGTTGCTAGGCTGACGTTTAGAGTTATCAACAGTGTGTCATTTTAAATTAGGTGAAATTTTGAACATTCCCGCTCATAAAACATGGGCACTAAAAATGAAAAAGTTAAATTTTTGGCTTTATTCCTCTAAGTGTCGAAGTCAGAAACTCTGAACTGTGTCTCTAGCTGCCAGCTCCGTCTTTTGACATCACATTTTAAGTGCCGCTTGCCACTTCTTTTTGGAAGGAAAAATGATTATAGGTAGTGAAACTCGCTATTCTTGTTGATAGTGTGCGCACCTGAAGGTTTTGCCACAGGCACTACTTTTTCCTCGTCTGTACAATTTACAAGCCCAGAATTGAACTAGGCCTGTTGATGAACGTTTGACTACAGCGTTCTTTGCCAGGCGAAGAACTAGCAAGGTATCTGCTCAGGGCACAAACAGATGCACTTCTCGAAATTCTGAATTCTATTCGCCATAACGGAGAACGAAGGGTGTCAACAACAACAGTAGTGCAATGTGTGCTACTCGCAACTTGCACGTCGCTGTCACAGAGAGCCTTTCATAAATGGATTAGCATAGGTTATATGTTTGTGTTATGTAAAAAAAAAGATCACTTCATTTAAGTTAATCTCGAAATATTGAAGTGTTTATTGCAAAACATTGGCGCGGAAATGAACAAGGTATCAAGAAATTCAATGGATATTACCTGGTAGATAAATATAATATTCAGTTATGATTGTTCAGATTATCAGTATATTTTCTAGAACAAAACAAACACATTTCCTCAGTGTAATGTGAAAAACAAAGTTTTGATTCTTCAGTAAAGAGGCAGAACCTTGTGATAAAGTACAGTCATGTCATCGTGATCTGCCCCTTTTAGTTTGCGGTCCTGAAAGGAAAAGAAATACAAAATATTACTTTGCTATTTTAACAGTAATATCTGCCGATAAGGCGAAAATATAAAATAAGTGCCCCCCCCCCGCCCACCCCCATAAATATTGCGTAGCACCAGGCTGGGATTTTCTGAACGAGAGATTCACAAAGTAAATTTATTTCTTGCTTTCGGGTCAGTCACTCAGCAAACTGAAGACGTAGAGCAATAACCGCAGTGATGTGTGTTAGACTGTTCCAATGCAAATAGGGCAGTTATTTGTACAGAAGATTTCCGGGAATGTGGGAATCCTGATAAAGGCACCGCTGGCAGGCTCTTTGTAACTCATTCCCGGTACCTGATCGTGACTTGTTCGGCTAAAACGAGCCATCTGGAGCCTTTCCACAATCCACTTTCATGGGCTGGGTGTAACGGACATAAATAAATTCTTATAATAAAAGTCAAGGAGATGCACTATTTCTCAAGTTTATTTTGATCAGGAACTCTACATGATTCGGGCAGATCTACTGTCAATCATCAGGAGTCTCAAAACTTTATACACAGCAATAGGTATCTGTCATGCTAGTTATGTTGGTTGACTGCTAGTGAGGTCAGGATGGAACTGTTCTGACCTCGCTAGAAGACAGTCAACATAACTACTATGACAAATACCTATTGCTCTTTGACGTTCATAGGGCCGTGCATCGTAATATATTTCTGTAGTAAAACCAACTAGATGCACCAATCTATCGAATTTAATTTATTTCATTTTGGAATGACATTCTACATGTTTCGGACAGTCTTTCCGTCCATCATCAGGAGTTCAAGACTCTATATATGCCTGTTGCTGTATGTACAGTCTTGAACTGCTGATGATGGACGGAAAAACCGTCCGAAACATGTAGAGTGTTATTCCAAAATAATAAAATAAATTTGAGACCTTGGTGCATCTAGTTGGTTTTATTATAGAAATCTGTTACTATGTATACAGTGTTGAGATACTCCTGATGATGGAGAGTAAATCTGCCCGAAACATGTAGAGTTCTTTATCAAAATGAACTTGAGAAATAGTGCATCTCCTTGACTTTTATTATAAGAATATATCACGATGCACGTTCCTATGAATGTCAAAGACATAAATAAGTTAGCCAAATTATTAAAGGGAAATGTAGAGACACCTTAGAAAACGTAATTTTAAAGAAATTTGCAACAATTTTTTCTGTGAAGAAATGTGTACACCTAAACAAAATATCCAATTAATTTACATTAAAACACTCCTACATGTTTCGATCATACGATCATCCTCAGGGAGATGGCTTTGTTCCTTGCTAAAGTTACGGTTTAAAACACTCAGTTAATTCGTTATATTAATTTGGTGCTGTGGCAGCATGTCCTGTGTTCTGTGTGAGTCGTACGGTGTTCAGTTGAGACCGGCTGTCGATGTGCTTGTTGTGCTGTGTATACAAACAGTGCACGACTCACACAGAACACACGAAATGCTGCCACAGCACCAAATTAATATAACGAAGTAAATCACTGAGTGTCTTTAAACTGTAACTTTAGCAAGGAACAAAGCCAGCTCCCTTAGGATGATCGTATGATCGAAACATGTAGGTGCGTTTTAAGTGTTTTAATGTAAATTTTAGATTGTAAAAGACTATATATGTGCATTTGTTGATGTGTTACTTAAATAAGTGTTTTTCGTTGATTACATACTAATATGAATGTCCCACACATGTTCAAAATAATTTAAACTTCCGCTGTCCTAAACTGAAGGCTGTTTCTCTTATCTGTGTCCATACTCTAACTGTTGAAAATAGGTTCCACTACGACATTGCCTACTGGAGTGGGAAGAATAAATTTCACAATTCTCAGTAAATTTGGAATGCTGGTTTTGTAAAAAAAGTTTACTCATTTCTGGTTTCTCGACACGTTCACCTTCTGAGTCCTTTAGCAACAATTCGGAGCACAGCTATCTATTATATAATTCATCATCATCAATTTTTAGTCCATTTGCTTCCACAATTCTTATTAGTCCATCGAACTTTACTGCACATTCCTTCAAACTCAGAACATCAAAGATTTTGAAAATCTAATACTTGAAATCAAACCACATTTCCAAGAATTCCAGACTTCTTTTATAAACCCTGAAAGCACCCTAAATCACATTTCCATGAATGTCAAACTTCTTCGATAAATCCAGGAAGCACCCTTTTCAACGACAAGTCTCTCGGTCTGTTTGACTCAGTTTCTTTAAAACTTGATTGACTTTGGAACCATAAATCTACTTCTATTCTTGACCTGCGACTAACTCAGTGGATGTTTCTTTATTTACCCGTTCAGTTAGCCACTCAAGAGCTGATTATTTCCTAACAAATGTGACCACTTTTAAGAAAGACAATAACTTTTATTAACAAAGCTAAACTTACGTTTTCAGTATCCAATTTTCACTTTTATACCATCAAGTAACCAGGTTCCACAGGTATCAATTCACAATTCATGACTACGATACTGAATTCACTCTTCAGGTCTATTTTAATGTTATCCAGTTGGCAGCACAGAGGCCAGTTGTGCCACAGACTTGTAGCTATTTTATGAAATTCGAGGCAATGAGGCGAATACATCTTAAAATCTATCAATGACTGGCAGGCAGTAGACTTATATTACGCGTTTTCAGTGACGAATTAGAAACGTGTTTCACTCCGTTGAGTGACATACAGTATTTAAATCCGAACTCCAGACTACTTTGTGTCTTAACCGAGTGCTAAAACCTAATTAGTCCAGGTAGACTATAGATAGTCTAGTGCCTGTTCAACCTCCCAACTCTCAAAATGACTGCTTAAATAATCCATTGACTTTGGTTGTACAACTGTCTCTAAGTTTGCATTTATTTCTGTCAGGTTAAATTTAGGATTCTGAAATCATGCTAATACACTCTCTCACACACGTGTGTGTAACTGAATTCCTGCGTGAATCAAATCTAAGCAGCTATTCAAGTGACAGTTGCGGTATATAAACCAAACCATTCCACCACCCACACTGACGTTGCATTTCGTTACATGAAATCTTATCACGTAGTTTCTTGTCCTGTTCTGCTTTAATGAAAACCGACATATCCGATAGCGTCTGGTGCCAGGTAATCCACCTGAAGTTTATTTTTTGTTTATTGGACGGTGCATCACCTTGATAGTTGAATAAAGAGAGACCAACTTGATGTCACTTGCTTTATTATTTCATTATTTACTGCTCAATATGTTTCGGATGTTAATACATCCATCCTCAGGAGCTGGCGACTTATTTGTTGAGTTATTTCATGGGTTGTATTGTTCTGGTTCGATGTGTGTTGGTGTTACGTTGTGGTTTGGCTGGGGTGGTGTGGTATCCGGATACAGGCTAAAGCCTGCATCCGGAATCCACAAAAGTGGAAGACACAGGAAAAGATGGAAAGAGGAAGTAGAAAGAGGTCTTCAAGTGCTGGCAGTAAGAAGATGGAGAGAGTTGGTGGCAGATAAGAAAAAATGGAAGGACATTGTTCGACAGGCCAAAGTCCACAGTGGGCTGTAGTTCCAATGGAAGAAGAAGAAGTATAAAATAAGTATTGCCTGAAATATAGAGAGCGTCGATAAATCAACTATAAAACATTAAGTCACATGTGGCAGCATTCTGCACAATACTTGCCACAACAGCTTCAGCTGTCACAAACAAGTAACTCGTTCTGTAGTTTAGACAAATGATTTTCAACATAAGTTTGTCATGTAACACTTACAAAAAACATTATTTCAACTAAACACTACATATCTTAATACGTAGCTTAGAATTTTCACTTTTCTAAATTAACTTTCTTACACGTAATACTGAAGCACTTTACTTTACCAATAAAATATTTTAAATAAGTAAAATCCGGCAACTGAATCAGACTTTTTCGTAATTCTTATGTGTGCTATTTTTGTTAAAATCTAGTGTATGTATGTGTTAATAACAGTCACACAATGATCACAGTATTAAGGTGGCTGCACATGCTTAGTACTCGTTTGCAGCTGGCAGGAAAATCTCTTATAAAATACACGTAAGAATTATAACAATTTCTTTCTTGGTGCTGCTTCCGGTCCGTGCAGTTTGGGGTTTGCAGACTTGGGCCTGCAGCTTCTGTGTTCACCTTCAAAGTATTGCTACCAGATGTTACAGTAATGAGACTGTGAGGGTTATGACTCTAGTTTTTCTTCAGAAGTGACCACTGTTAGAGACATATTTGAGGAGCCTAGAAGAATAAACTTTATATCCGAGGACAGGGTGTAAAACTCCAGGCCGTCAAGGTCCCCCTATAGAGTACACTTTTCACAGTGGCGCCTAACATTTGGGGGTCCTCAACATGAAACTTGATTCATATAACACTTGTGGCCCATAGACTTTTAGGGTGATTTTTAGCCTTTTTGGAAAGTTTGCACACCCCTCTTCTAGGACACTCATTTACTCTGATCTGACAAGCTGTTTGAAGCGTTCACACAAGTCACAGTGTTCGTATGTCAGTTGTGATTCGACGGCAGAGGACAGTCTGAATTTATATTCGAACAATGAAATTGTGCTCTAGTATGCAATTTGTAAGTATTTGAAACAATACTAATGAGGCAATTAACATTTTTTAATTTGAGTATTAAAAAATAATAATTTTTAAATAATTTCGCATTCTACATGACGACTTTCCATTTACCAAGAGCGGTAGACATACTACAGATTAAAAAGGAATGTGTCAGAATAAGAAGAGAACTGATGGATAAACCCGAACTTCGCAATAAGGATTCCGTTTCTTTTCTTAAAATTAATGGATATTATGCTTTGTTACAAACATAAACTCTGAAGAAGCTTGTAATATTAAACTAACCTGTTCAGACTCTTCTGCATTTTCCGGTGAGCCTCATTTTCTGCCCCGGCCGACAGCGTATTATTCGCACAATTATAACATTTGATAAAATCTTGCAATTTACGCTTATTGTCCGCTTTCTGGCCACACAGGTTGCTGCTCCTACCTTTAGACACTTGCCCATTTTTCCCCTCCATTCCCCTAGCCACTGTTCCCATAAATCTTCCATGAAAGAAGTAGTCGATTTGGATCCGGAGAGAACGTCATGTGTAAGAGCTTTAGTCTTTGTAATGAGCATGATCGTATACACAAGCGTGAAGATCAAAATTCTTTTGAGTCATAATTAATATTAATATTCTTTTTTACGCGAGGTTTAATAAGTTCTTCTAACAGAAATACTGCAGCACCATTCCTGGAAATGCGACTCCTTTCTTTTGACTCGATATAACTCAGTGCATCAACTGGCTCTTTGGTTTATTTCTTATAACTGTGCAGATCATTTATCTTCTTACAGATAACAATATGGCGCTGCTGTGTTGACACCAGTATGTGAATATTGTACTCCCGTGTTGAACATTGGAAAACACATTTCATCCTACACAGTCAACAATTCTCAAAAGCGTAGACATATTTATAAGTTTGTTACGACTTCAGGGACCGCCATACTGAAGACTGCAATACGAACAGAAACTCATAAGTGTTCTTGCCATAAACTTCCAGTCCAAATCTTTGTTTATTTTCTGGTTTTTTTTTAAATCTTAAACAATTTTCATATCTTAGACACAATTTAAGAGAGAAGATCAAAATTTTTACCGACGTTAAACCCTGCTGTTACTCCAGACTATAACAATTTTAATACCAATTTTTCGTGCCACATTCTTATCACAGACTGTCTAAAGTAGATTTATCTTGACTCTACTCAATGCCGTAAATAAAATCCAGAGTAACCCTAAATTTGGTTACGTTTTCGTAACGGCATCTCGTCCATAATCAATTGAACAGTCGTCAGTAAATTGCAGATAATCTTTCCTTAAGCTCTAGTCTTTGCAGCAAATACTTTTATCGTTTTTTTTCAGAGTTAAGCTCTGTCTGCAGTCTCCAGCCTTCTATGCAACATATCCTTAATACTGTGAGGAAAAATACTGAAACAACTGACTTATTTTTCTCCATAAATTCCGTATGCTCTTATGTGGCCTAAATAATGTGACCAAACAAATTCTGTAAGAAGTTACCTTCCTGTTGCAATGAGTACGATCCGAAGTTGCCACCCAAACACTCCATATCCTGATCGGATATTGACTTCGCTAGTTAACATCGGGATCTGTCCTTTCGGTGGGTCTCATGTTGAATGCATAAGTGTGTTTTAATACTGACAGATTGAAAGCAACAAAAAATACAAGAATTATGTACGATATACTGACTGCCTGGGCATTAATATTATGGTATGATGTTTGATGTGTATTGGACCGCGCATCATCTTGATAACTGAAGAATAAAATCCAACTAGATGCCACTTATTACTTTATTATGCTTATGTTAGATTAAACATGTTTCGGGCACCATTATGCTCATCATCAGGAGCTCACGACGATAGCGTTGGTTGCCACATAGGCCGTCTGGTTCTCGAGTTGCTGCTGGTTGGGAGTTAAGTGCAGGCAGGATGGATGAGTGTCCGGACCGACGAAGGCTGTACAGTCTTCGTCGGTCCGGACACTCACCCATCCTGCCTGCACTTAACTCCCAACCAGCAGCAACTCGAGAACCAGACGGCCCATGTGGTAGCCAACGCTATCGTCGTGAGCTTCTGATAATGGGCATAATGGTGCCCGAAACATGTTGAACCTAACATAAGCATAATAAAGCAATAACTGGCATCTAGTTGGATTTTATTCTTCAGTTATGGTATGATGAGTCGAGTGAATGAAGCAGTAAGATCTCCTGAACAGTCATACCCTAGAAAACGTTAGTCTGGAAGATAATTTCTCTTCCTATCTACTGTCCACATAATTCCCATAAAATAGATCCTTTTCGAGAAGTTAATAGTCACGTAACTGATGGAGACGATCAGCTGTTATGGGAAGTGTCACCTCATAGTGAGACAGTTTATTATGTGAGGTGAGGAAAAAAATCCAGTATTGCTTAGATGAAATTTAAGATTTAAATTGATAAACATTTACAGCACAGTTGGTACTATAATGTAAAACTTTTCTGCAACATTAATAAACTCCATATTCTGCTCGTACCGTGTGATTATATGTTTTGCATTTTACCCGCAACAAACAGCATCTATTTATCTCAGTATTTACCCAACTTGATGCACAAAATTTGTTTCACAATAAGTTTTATTTCATGCCTCTACATGTTTCGAGCACATGCGCTCATCATCAGGAGGTCAAAATTGTATTACACAGCCTCTGGTATCATCACACCTATAGGTGTGATGATACCAGAGGCTGTGCATCAGGTTGGTTAAATACTGAGATAAATATATTGAGAGCACGGTTAGCAAAACGTCAAAAAAAAAACAGCATCTATTTTCCCAAACAACGTTAACTGGTTGGTCTTTATATTTTGAAAAATTAGTGTTTACTGCGCGGTGAGAACTGAAACTCTAAAGTAATTCAAATGAACTGAAGCCTTTAATGGTTTGGATTATCAGAATTCCATATTGAATTTCTCAGTGCGGTGATGACAAAGGTTCAAGACCTCTGAAATATGATACCGTGTAGATTGGTAGATATTTACTGACAATTCCAACCATCTTGCTGCCTGCATCTGCACGATCTATTTGGGACTGTCTATAGCACGAAGACAAAAGCAGCAAAGTCCTGAAAGTCGCCGCGCATTACTTATCAATTAGCATAATGTCATCCCTCAGGGTTTTTCACTTTTGAATTCGAATTCACAGTGCATTTTAGTCAAGACAATGGACTACTTTAGCACTGACACAAAGAAACTGGCAAAGTTGAGGGACATTTCAGAGGAAACACGAACATTAGTTACAAAACTCTTTCTCACTTTTATATCAAGTTCAAATCTTGGAACAGTGAAAAGTAAAGAAAGGCGAAAACTCACTGCTTAGGCCGAATTGACAGTTCTACGCATTTTGTTATTTATGTTTTACAAAGACCTTAGCTTTATTTTACTGAGCGATGACTGTTGGAATTACGTAAGTTCGGTGACTAAACTCTTAAAATCACAATTACGTTCCTGACCTCGTACCGAGTAAAATTATTATATTAAAATGGGCCCAATTCGCAACCATTACAAAGCTATGGGAGTGTGAAACGTTAAATAATAAGAATGAATTAAAAAAAACTAACTGTAAGTGCTTTGTGTGGAAATAAATATATTGTAAGGATGCTGGGAGGTCATTTTTGGAAACCTTAACCATGATCACGATGTGCTAAAACGTTAAGGTAAATTAGCTTACAAAACCTCTCCCTTCAGCCTGTGTTACATTGTACACACGAGTGTAAATCTATTAAGGAGACCAAGCGTTTGTCCAGCAGACTTTAAAATACTAAGTACGCTACCCAGTAACTACTGAACACCAAGACAGCTAAAATGTGCTTGGATAATTGCAATAGTAGCAATATTGAAATCGTCAGTTGGTTGTAGTAGTAGTAGTAGTAGTAGTAGTAGTAGTAATAATAATAATAATAATAATAATAATAATTCGTAAAAATTCTGTTAATTTAATTATTTTATTAAGTGTTTTCAATAATATATTATTGCAAAGAAATTATAAGCGTTATTGCCGGTACAGAAATAAATTGAAATTTTTTAAATTCAATTTCATTCTTAATATATTAAATACATTTAATATATTAAATAATATAAATCGTAAGATTTCGTACGTACATAAAAATTATGTATGTTGTGTTGTTATATTACACCTGTCTATAACAACTATTATAAGGTTTAGATCATAAATCTTCTTTTGCTGAAATATTAATTAGGATTTTGTAGACGAATTTTCAGTTTATGGAACACAGTATGAAAAGTAAGTCAGTTACAATTTGATATATATCAAGAGGCGTTTGCTTAAAAAATTCTCTGAATATATATCAGAGCAGAAAAATCTAAAGAGTTGTCACGAATTGCAAGTACACATATTTTGGGGAAAGAAAAAAACTTTTCTGCCCGGAAATTTTAGGTAGCAATATTTTGACATAAGGCATCACTAAGTGTTAGAATGAACATATAATGAAAATAATTATATACATCAGCACTATTTATTTATTAATAAATAAGTAGTGCTGATGTATATAATTGTTTCCATTATAACAAACATTTGGTACACATGCCAGTTTTAACAATGCCGTATGAAATGTGACTGCAACGGTCAGAAGAATTACGCTTTCTTTTGCAATCTCATCAGTACATTTTATGTTGTTGTGCCATATTCTTGCCTTTTTTGTGTTATTTCAAATCACGTTTATTAATTCTGCAATTGAATGAGTTGGTAACAGATACGTTTAGTCGCCATTATGATTTATAATTTTCAATCTTATCAATTATTATTAACCTTTTGGCGCCGGAATTATTTTTTAATTTTAGCACACCCTGTATATAAAATGTGAATAATATAGGAACCAAATACGTTAGAATTATGAAATAAATTGCATTTTGAAGAAAAAATGGAGAGTATACACCATGTTTAAAATATTCGGTACCTATATTTGTTGAATAAATATATAAAATGCAACTTTGGAGGTTAGCGGTGCGGTACGACCTCTATAGTTGACGTTAGGCGTCTAAAGGTTAAAGTTCTTTAAACTTTACAGCATATTCGCTACATAATTTTCATAAAATGTAACATCAAATAATTAATCGCTTTTCGCACATCTTGTTTATGTTTCTTATAACTTCCAGGATTTCACGTCGTCGTTTGGTCCTTGGCATGGAGATGAAATTGTGTACTGAGAGGCTGGAATTTGTTTTATTATTTATGGTTTTGATCAATTTCTTATTTCAAAAATCTGTGGGGAGGCAGTTTAAGAAAATATTCCCTAATCTAAAAGCACAATAAAAGTTACATAATAATATGATTACAGTTTATAAAAAAATTCATACAAATATCACTAAAATTATAATTTTATAAACAGAATATGGCGAATGAATGTTTATGAAATTTGATTTGTATTCTAGGACCCTCTGTTCAAATGCAAATTCGGAATAGAACTGTCTAACAGACACTATTCGTTTATTGCCTCAGTGCTCCAGACAAATGGGAGTATTACGAAGTGGACCACGATATCTCCCGTCTACAGTATTTTCAATTTACTTTTTCATCACCTTGCAGTTACAGGTCATATATGTATATAAGTAAATATATTCAATAATTCGTTACTTGTTTACCGTGAGATATTACACAATAATTTGGGAAAGCTCATTTTGTAACAATTTTGTGGAATTTGATATTTTATTGCGTAGGGTTCATATTAACATAATGACATTCTTGCACCCACCTCTACTACACAGCATGCACATGTAGGCAGTCAACGTCCGTATGGAGTACGGCATTTACCATTCATTAGACGTGTGCCGGGAGGACAGACGTTCATAGTTCCTGCTCCTTGCATTGCTGACTCATTTACCTGAACCCTATCTGGGGGGTTTCTATGGGGAATGTATAGTGGGTGGGCGTCTATGTTGTAACTTGCTAGCAAAATCACTGTCGCAGTCAGGACAACCACCAGGCCAATCAAGTTCACACAACTGACGCAAGATGATGTCATGGTGTAGGATCGAAACACACGATTCCTCGCAGGTAAAACACCACAGTCGGACCACAAGTTGTTACGTAATCAGTACTAATGGCGCTGTAAACTGAATACTTGAGCTTACTTTGAAACCTCGTAGCTGAAAGCAGGAATTTATAGTGCTTAAAACTGAACGTAGACTTCTTGGTATTCACGGCATATACTGGAGAATAGTTAAACCTTAATGTTTAACAACTACCAACAGTTAAACGGAAGTTGTGTTGTTGGTCGGAACTGCTATCTGCAGGAAACAAATTGGCAGTCACCAACTGGTAACAGTAAACACGGCTAACCACAACTGATTATAAGTAGCACGTGGTTGATATTTCCCGGTAGTGGTTAAGTGGTTAATGTATTGGCCTGAGGAAACTGAAGATAATTCCATGAGAACAAAGCGGCCGGGACATGAATTTAATCATTGAATTCTTGCACTCCCGCCTTGTGTGGAAGGTACAGTGACTCCCCGCAGTATGGCTTCACATGATGCGCTTCTCATAACGGGCAATTAGCGCGAAACAGAGTCATCAATTTTAAATAGCTGTTGCTGCGTACATACATTACATGGAGCCACTTATGGTAGATAAGATTTCCTGTTGTGTGACGTAACATTTTTTCGTCACATACGTACAGATCTAGCCAAGTTTCTCTTTACGTGACTTACATGATACAAAATTAAGAAAATGAAAATGTGGAATCATAAAAATATTTCTTAATTATATCAATAGGTATGAAACTTGGTATAAAACCTTATGTTTATTAGACCGTGCATCATCGTATTAGTTGAAGAATGAAAGACCAGTAGTGTCCGTGTTGCAGGCTGAAGCCAGCTTCAGCCTGCAACATCAAACCCAGCCGCACCAAATCTCCGACAAACAACGAACCGAGAATAAAACGACAGATGTGGCAATTCAACAGCACAGTCCTAAGCTCCTGATGATAGATATATTAATATCCGAAACATGTTGAGCACATACGAAGTGAAATAAAATAGCAAGTGACATCAAGCTGGTCTTTTATTCTTCAGTTGGTATATAATGTTCAGTTCGGTAACTACAGACTTGGAAGGTATTTGACGAAAGCGGACAGGATGGGTTGGGTATTCGCCTGGAGAGGATATACGACTCGGCGACTACTATCTATGCAAAAACATTTGTCATTCACTCTAGAGTGACTGTGCCGGTTCCTGCTGTTCTTGCGGCCGATGTTTTTGAAGCTGGTATTTTTGACTGACGTCTCGTGCCATAAAACAGGTACTAGCCTCATCACTGCGCCTCTTTTTTCCTTCCTCTTTCTCCACTTCCTCAACCAGCAAGTTTCAATATACGGGAACTGGACTGTAGATATATTACGAAAAATTTGTAATCTGCGTAAGAGATATTGTTTGTTAACGTAGCAGTCACACAATATCTCGACGGAGTGAAATTCTGAGATTTTGTACGCACGAAGATGAACCTCAGAAGTGCTATCATATTCCATCTCTGCACGAATTCTTCAAACACCCGTTTTTCTATAGCGCAAACCAAATAGGGTTTAGGCCGCCTCTTTTGAGGCTTCTGGATTACACACGCACACACACACACACACACACACACACACAGGAAGACTCCTTTGAACTACTGATCAGCCCTTCGCAGAGGCCGCTACCTACACAACACACATTAAACACAAGTGACGAACATTCATGTCCTCAGCAGGATACGAACCCGCGATCCCAACGATCATGCGGCCGTAGAACGCACATCGCATGGCAATCGGGATGGGCTCACTCTCTCTTCCATTCATAAAACGCCTTTCTTCTGACTCTGACAGTTAAAGTTTGTGACTTTCTGCAAGATGATTCTTCCGAATATTCTTTTAGATATGTTGTTTTTGTGCTAAGTGAGAGTTACTCATTCATATCCTACTTGCACGATTTGACAAAGTGTTTGCTTTGTGCTGCCATAACGTCTCCCACGACAAGTTTAGTGTTAGCATACATAATGAGTAACTTAGCCAGCAGATTTCAGTTTGTCCACCACCCAATAGCAGCTATATTAAAATACAAGGAGTGACGTCACTACTAATCAAATCGCTGGTACTTACTGCAGTGTTCGTAGAGGGGCATGGAGGAATTAGAAGTGACAGGCAGACATGGTAAAGTCTACGTACTTGATGCATTGACTTTTAGTACAGATGATTGTAGTATTATTCTTTTACTTTCTCTCATTTTTGTGAAGAAATCCATACTTTTGTACGGAAATTTTCCCACAGTTAGGAATTGTTAAAATGCACAGTGGGTAATCTTATGTTTATTTGACCGTGCATCATCTTTATAGTTGAATAAAGAGAGACCAACTTGATGTCACTTACTTTTTTATTTCATTATTTAATGCTCAACATGTTTCGGATGCTAAAACATCCATTCTCAGGAGCTTGCGACTTATTTGTTGAGTTATTTCATGGGTTGTATTGCTCTGGTACGATGCGTATTG
>Ga0136643_10006895_pt1 | contig 16343 bp, 11 predicted proteins | sample TergutLab28metaG_FD_96883 | JGI IMG/M metagenome (GOLD analysis project Ga0136643, IMG submission 96883) | Labiotermes labralis P1 segment gut microbial communities from Petit-Saut dam, French Guiana - Lab288 P1 (version 3) (version 3) | ecosystem: Host-associated > Arthropoda: Insects >... | reverse complement strand
TGCGACTTATTTGTTGAGTTATTTCATGGGTTGTATTGCTCTGGTTCGATGTGTGTTGGTGTTACGTTGTGGTTTGGCTGGGGTGGTGTGGTATCCGGATGCAGGCTGAAGCCTGCATACGGATACGTGTCATAAGTACAGAGAACCGGTCCTGCAGGTGGGGGTTGGGTGAGGGGCTAAGAACCTCTATCCGTAAAACATCACATGCCTAGATACATGAAGAACAGCAGGCCAAGACCCGACACTCAGCTGTTGCGCCACAAGAAGAATCAGACGAAGAAGGAAAAAACTAAGAAGAACCATTGCTTTGTTTTACATGTGGTCTCTTTCATCAGACTGAACGTTCGAAGTATTTCTTACCTTTGCTATCTGTCCTACACTATAGAAATATTTGGTAATGAATACGTTAATGAAAGTTTTCATGAGTAAATTTCATATTGTCGAATTTAAGCTTTCTTCAACAGCAGCTGATCTTAATTTCAATTGTCAGCAAACCATAAATTTTTATTTATGGATACCATTCCATTGTGATAATGCCAATGTTTGTATGTTCATTCGAATACAACACAAATTCAATATAATCAAGTAACGCAAGACATTAAATGAGTATATTGAATTAGTGTTGTGTGCGACTGAACATATAAACATTGTCATGATTTTTTTCGCTCCGGCGAACAGTGTTTATTTGTTAGTGACAAAACATTTCCTCATCCTTCGGGTAGATAAATAAGTTTCGGAACCGTCAACACGGAAATGTGACCTTGAATCAGTTGTACATTTTTCAGTAGCACGTTATTTACATGCAGTTTATAAAGACTAAAGTAGCTATTATGTTCCTTATTATTCTGAATAAACAATGTAAGGAAAATAATCTCAAGTCTGCGTGTAGTTTCATAGATTGTAGAGCGCTGTCTTCGCGTCAGAGAAATTTCACATAAAATTATGTTTTTACCTTCGCTTGGCGGACATCGAAGTCAGCAAACCATGTCTTCACATAATGGACATCAATATTTGTAGAATGTGAAAAGTTTCACTGTTGCTGAATTAAGTGGTGGACTTCAGTGGATGAAAAATTAACTCCATCGGCTCCGTTACTGAGGGTGCTTGCCTTTAAAAATTCCGATGCGTAAAAATAATATAAAAAAAGGGGAAGTTACAAATAGGCAACAAAGCAAACAAACTTGCGACATCTGTACCTGAGAAGTCTCTAAAAGTGCGGAGAAAATCAGATGAAGTTTTTGTATTAAAAAGTTTTAAATTTTCTCCACAAATACAGTCTTAGTAAATTGCGTCAGTTGATACGAAGTAGAAGAACTACCTCAGATAGACGAAGGTTTAAGAACAACCCATTTTTGAAAGTTGTGAAGCATTTACTATGCTAAACAATGTATTAGTTAAACCGTCTTTACACAGTGTTTTGTAAGCCTGATGATGGCCGAGTAAGGCCGAAACATGTTGTTTAGTTGAATAGTTGTAATAATAATTTGCAACTGTTAATATATTGTTGTGTAAAAACGGATTAACTAATACATTGTTTACGTACAAAACGGGATGGAAACTATCCAATTTAGAATTTACTACGCTGTTTGCGCAACTAACTGAACTCTAATCATTCATTCTGTAATTTCGAATTAACTTAATTTACGTAAGCTTTTTTTACAACGAATACAAGGGTTTTCCAAAGAAGTACCTTAATTAGGAAAATACATGGCGCTACAGCAGGTAGCTAAATTAATGTCTGTAACCATAACACAAGGCGCTGTAAAGACAATATTGTATAAACCATATTTATTTCTGGGACTTTGATATTTTTTAATACTGAGTTGACATACTTTTAACGCACAATTACAGTACATCTACATGCCAGATTTCGTACCCCTAAACATAACAAATATAATATAACAAAAAATATAGTCTAATATATAATTTAATAAAACCATGAAATATTAAATATTGTAACTGCGTGTTTTTTCCTCAATTCCTCACCATGTAAATCGCATGGCGCAATATGGCAGATTAGTGTAAATTATTACCTTTTTCGATTACTATAGACTGCAGCCATGGTAAAGATAGCAAACAAGGCAGTCGATATATGTACGTAGATCTTACATAAAATACCTGGCATTTTTTGTCTGATGTAACTGAACTTGTATTTACTCGCAAGATTTAATGAAAATACGAAAATACGTCCGAGTTTTTCCATACGGACGGACTGAGAGAGAGGATGCAGTTAACAGTCGCTTTTCGCAACTCTGAGAATGCGCCTTATTAAATAATACTGAGGTAACAAAACAGTATTAAATGTGTGACAGAAGAGAACAAGTATATAATATGACACGGTATTTAATAATGTCAGAATTACTGAATGTTAAAATGTCACACCGCTTTTATTTAAACACCTGCCATAGCCTTAGCGACTGCGTAATATATGCCCGTGGGGTTTAAACATGTAGTCGACTGGCATACGTATGTCTCTCGATGTGGAGCGTGACTCGGCTAATAGATATAGGAGATAATTCTACGAAAAATGTACGTTGCATTTTGATGACTGTCATTTTAATAAAGCGATATGATACAACAATGACGAGTAAGTCGAAACAGTTTAATATAAATTCCATGTTATCAGAAAGAAGTAATTCGCTCGAAAACGTGTGATTTTGGAAATGAATTACATAGAAAACATTTCTTCTTCAGAAGCCAGTACAAACTCAGATGGTCAAGCACTTCTTCGCCTTTTAAATAAATCCGAAATCTCATTACCGTGGTAACGAAAATCCGCAGTTGGATACTATCTTCTGGCAGTTGAATCAAATCCATATCCTTGTAACGTTTTCATGATTCATTTTAATATTGCATTGGTATATATTCAATGTTTGCCCAGTCTTATTGAATAAAGTTTGGTGTGTAAGTTATATCGCTCTGTGCAGCCTACGTGTCCTGTCCCTGTTTTTCATTTCATTTACCTAACATTATTACGTACTGTCTACAATTTGTGATGGACTTCACTGTGTAATTTTCTCCATTCTTCCAGTTCGTGCTCCCCAGGATTCCATACAATCATCCGTAATCTGTGTTTATTTATTTGCTCGTAATTTAAGTCTGTTAATTGATGACAGTGCCGGTCCCAGTGGCCGTGCCGTCTAAGGCTTAGGTTTGCGGCCGTTCGCCTACTGAGATTGCGGGTTCGAATCCAGTTTGCCTTGAGTAGTGCGACAGAGCGGGTGTGTGTGCTCCGCAGTTGTATACCCTACGAATCAATAGCAGGTGTTGTGAAGTGTGTTGTGCTAATTTAGTTGTTTGAGTCTGAGTCGCAATGGAAGAACGACAAAACACAATTGTTTGTGAATTCGACCCTTCTAGTCCGCGCATTACGGCACATCACATCCACGACTGGATTTACGAGAGTCTACGATTACCGGAATCGGACTTCAGAATAATACAAATTGATGGGCCCCGACGCCGTGTTTACATCAAATTTCATTCCAGTGATCGGCCATACGCCGTGCTTCAGGCAACCGAAGGACGTGTGGAATTCCGCCATGACAATGGTGAGTTATCTTTAGTCAATATAAGCTTGGCTGGCATAGGAATACGGAGCATTAGACTGGCTGGCTTGGCCCCCAAGGTAAAAGAGAAAACAATACGTGAGGCACTGTCACCTTATGGAGATACGAGAGAAGTGTACGAAGAAACATGGTCCAAAGGGTATCGTTATCAAGTCTATAATGGAGTAGGCATTGCTATGACGAACATTAAAAAGCACCTTCCATCGCATATGATAATTGCTGGATCGCGAGCTCTAATATCATACGAAGGCCAGTCGCCCACGTGCTATGATTGCAATGAACAAGGCCACATAAACTAAGACTGCCCTCGTCGTAGGTAAATCGAAACAAAACGAGACGATAACCGACCTGGGTTAACATCATAACCCCAAAGCCAATGCGTCAACAAATGGAAACAATGCGCGATACAGTTCCGACTCAACAGAATCACCATAAGGTCGACATGATAGACTTACTGAACGTAATATAAACCAGGCAAGTGGATCCTCCCACGTCGGTGAATACTGCCGATGAGGAAACTAAAATGGACACAAACACTGGACAGGGACATACCTCAACCACAACAGGGCATTCGGCAAGCGATTGAAGGAGAGGAAATGAACGACTTACCGCTTGACATTGAGAATTCGAAGACACATAACACAACGTTATGTGTGGACATACCCGCACGGGACAAATACAATGAGGACTCGGGGAGTAAGGCAACCCTACTGGAAAGAATGCACTCGAAAGACAACCCCAGTGATGAGGAATCACAAATGGAGGAATTACATATGACACCATCACAGACGAATACCATGCGAACGAAAAAGCTCAAGACTGAACGAGACGCCCCCGCCACTAGGGAAAGGAAACGCAGCAAAACAAAGCTCAAAACTGCACATAAATAATGAGTCACACAGCCTTTTCCGCCCTCCTCATTTAGATGAGCTATACATACCGAGTAATGACATTAAATATTAATGGGATCGCGTCATCTACCAGACTTCAGATGCTTGGGGACTTTCTGCATAGACACGATGTGTACTTCGCCCTTCTACAGGAAGTGACAAATGTAAACAACTTCACTTTCCAGGGCTACCAAATTTTTGAAAAGATTGGCACGTCAGGAAGAGGGACTGCGATGTTTCCTAAAGTGGACTTGCAACTACGTAGATTGAAACGCGTACCAACGGGACGTGGAATAGCCGCATATTACAATAACACATGCATAATAAACTTATATGCACCATCAGGCACATCGAACCATGCAGAGAGGGAAGCCTTCTTCAATACGGAACTAATAGTTCTGATACCGCACACCCCGACTGACCTGATAATGGCCGATGACTTTAACTGTGTATTATCAAACCTTGACTGCACTGACCACCGTAATAGTAGCAAAACATTTGAAAGGTTTATCCAGGGCCTCGGTCTGGTCGATGTCTGGGACGCATCAGAAAACAGACAGATATATACTCACTACACACCTACTGGTGCGGCACGACTAGATAGAATATATGTTATGACTACGACAACCCTGTTTACACATAGAGGAAGGGGAATATAGCGTATGAACATATCATACCTGAACGATCTACTTTTTCAAGACAAGATAAAAGTGGCATGGAACGAGTGGAAGACACATACGCCACGATATCCCGATATAGTCCACTGGTGGGACCAATATGCTAAACGTATGATTTAAAAAACCTCTTTACACGTGAAGGCACGGAGAGAAACATCGACCGAATAAAGATGGAAAATTTCTACTATACAGCCATCTATAATGTGCTTCAAGAACCCGATCAGCACACGTCAATAACGCTTGCAATGAAGAGACTTAAAGCAAAAATCATACGTCTAAACAGTATCCACCGTTAGAGGTTACTGGTGGACACAGGAGAACAGGATAGAATAATGGGTGAAGAACCTTCCCTCCATCATCTCCTCAAAACTCGGAAGCGTCAAGCCAGCCGTCTTATAAATCAGATATAAGAGGATAATGGCACTCTACAGACATTTTCAATGTCAATTATGAAGTTCTTCTCGACACGGTTTCATGCAAAATTCCAACTCATACAAATAGACGAGAGGAGTGTAAGGCAACTTGCGATTGCGGATTACACACCGTAACGCCCGAAATGAACGCAGCATTAAAAGAGCCCATATTCCTGGAGGAGCTGCGGCATGCGATAACACAAGGGAAAGCGTACAAGGTCCCCGGCCATGAAGGAATTTGCCTTGAGTTCTTCAGGACAGCCTGGGATGTGCTAAAGCTCGACTTACTACAGATAATGAATCGCATGTACATGGAGGGCACAATAACGGTTAGGCAACTGCAAGGGTTCATTGTCTGGTTGCCGAAGAATGCACACTCCAAGAACGTCGACGACTGTAGACCCTTGACGTTGCTGAACCCCTACTATAAAATCTTGGCACGGTTAATAGCGAACAGAATAAGACCATGTTTAGCAGCGATACTTCACACCAGTACTGCGGTAAACAAGGAAACTCCGCGTTTGAAGCAGTAGCCACAGTGAGAGAGGCTGTCGCTTATGATGAAATAACGAAGACTCCATTATGCATTGTGTCCATTGACTTCAGTGCTGCGTTTGACAAAATTTCGAATTCTTACCTGTTGGCAATGTTAGACGCCCACGGATTTACTGACTGGTTCCTTCAACGCATTATGGGAATGTACGATAAAACGACGTCGGAAGTGCAGATAAACGGACTTAGATTCAGCCTGGTCCCGATACATATTTCCATCAGACAGGGATGTCCACTAAGTATGCACTAATTCGCAATGTGCCTAAACCGGCTATTCCAGACACTGGAAATAGAACTCAAAGACATTCAGCTCGGACGGGGACATGCAAAAATGGCGGTAATTGCGTACGCCGATTATGTCACCGTATTCTTTACCTCACCGGAGGATGTCCGAAAGCTGCAAGAAACCCTGCTCAACTACGAGGCTGTAACAGGAGAGATAGTCAATATGCGGAAATCCCGAGCACTGGCGCTCCGTGCTTGGGACATGACAACACAGATAATGGACATCCCATATCATACTGATGTCAAAATCTTGGGATTCCACTTCACAAACAAAGTGAACACATTTGCCAATGTGACCTGGTCTTGCTCAAGATATATAGTACAGAGACCTGAGCCTAGACAGAAGGATACATTTCGTACATGATTATCTGTTGGCCAAAGTATGGTATGTAGCTCAGATATACCCCCTCATCTGCTGAATGCATACGGCAGCACAACACCACGATATAATGGTTCATCTGGCGAGGGGAAATATTCAGGATTCCCCTATCCACCCTTCAGCGTGGGAAGATGGACGGGGGTGGGACCTCGTAAATGTGTGGGCAAAGAGTAGAGCACCGAATACAAGAACAGAGTCAGCGAGATGGGTCACTCACTTCTGGATGGGTGAAGAAATGGAACCTACACTCCCGGACTGAAAACCCCCCATTTCCAGAAAGAATACCAGCGTCACTGGAATACATACGTAACTACATCGTAGACGTGGCATACATACCTCGTCAAGGAGGATCGGAGACGGCAAAGGCTTATTGGAAACGCCTCTATACAACGTTACAAGCGTTACACAACGCGTCCTTCACCCCACAGGAAATGCGAATCGCGAGGCTGTGGCCGCAATCAGACTGGCAGACAATATGGAAGAACTTAATAACAGCTCCGATATCAGAAGCAGACAAAGCTGTGTGGTACAGGACGATACACGACATCTTCCCGACGAATGAGAGACTGCACCAGATGAAAATGTCCCCTACAGACAACTGTAAGGAATGTGTCAACAAAGATACCCTCCTGCACCGTCTAACTGAATGTGGAGAGGGTCATTCAATGTGGGAATGGACAAGGGAGATTATTGCAAGGATGTTGCGCAACGACCCCGGCGAAAATCCCCAACGAATGGCTGTTGCGCCCACAATTTTACCTCTGGCCTCCGCAACGTCATCGTGCGGTACTATGGGTGTTATCCCTATTTGTAACATTCCGAATGAACCACCTACGAGGCCTGACGCTACACGACTTAATGGACTTTCTGAAACGATCTAAATGGAAAATGTACCAATCATCAAGCAGGCATAGGAGAGTTACGAACTTCCTCACAGTACTGGACACCACATACTAGTAGTGACTAGTGGCGGAAGGCTCAGATACACATACTAGCAGACTAATGCTATTGTGTCAAGGCCCAGGAAGTGAACCGAGTAGTGAATTTACTTAGGTTTTCCACCCTCGAGTAATCATCCTAAGAAGCTTTACCCACTTCAGTTTCCAAGTACCCATACGGTCTTGCAACATTTCATGTTTATGATCACGATAACCCGATAGGAGGGCAATGTGCTCCATATATGTACGATCTTATGTAAACATATAAGAACAAAAAAATATCCCACCGGGGGCATGTATGTCTGTCCGTTTTGAGTGTTGTGTGTTGTCAGGTAGAGGTCTCTGCGACGAGCTGATCACTCGTCCAAAGGAGTCCTGCCGACTGTGGCGCGTCGTATGTGATCTAGAAACCTCGTGAATGAGGAGGCCCTGGCACAATGGGGGTTGTCGCGCCAAAAACAAACAAACAAATTGATGACAATACTTTAGTGCCTTCAAATGACTTCTCCAATCATATTATGGATGAGGTCCTTATACTGTAATTTGTAAATGTTATTAAATGTAACTTGATTTTTTGTTTTTTCGTACCTTTATTTTCTCTATTAACTTGGAAAAACGTTCCTCTAATTTGCTGACACGTGAAACCCTGTACATTTATACGTAACATGAACCATGCAATTTCTTTTTCCTCCAGAATAACCCTTTGTCGAATACACATTTCCACGCACAGTTTAAACTGAATATCCGTGATCGGAATACGTCTTATTTTCAGCAACGTCACAACCTTGCGCCGAGCGGTCAAAGGCGTGGGTCTGCGGCAACTTATATTCTGGGATTGCTGGTTCGAATCCCTCCCCGGTTTGATGCCTGTATCTTGTGAGTGTTGTGTTGGCAGTCAGAATTCCCTACCACGATCCGATCCTTCGTCTAGAGGAGTCCTACAGAGTATCTGTGTGTCACTGAGTGTGACCAAGTTTAAAGTAACACACTACACCTACAGTGAGTGGGAAGACAGAGGCCAGAATAAGAATGAAAACAATACCAATTCCGAAGTTGGGTTAGTACAGTGTCTTATTTAGTGTCACCATTAGAGGGTAGTTTGTGGGGCCGTGTAGTTTGGTAGATGTGTACTATCATTTAGAAAGGACTACAGTTAAGGGGGAGAGGATGTTAGCGGGTTTCTGCTTAACACTGGCAACCATCTACCAAACTACATTGCGTCGTATTCAAAAAGACGCTTGACTGATTTTCTTATACTCTGTATCAACCCTTATCCTGCTAACGTGGAGTATAGGGTGAGCACCTAACAATGCCAGCAAATTCCAGATGGGATTTAACTCGGCGTTTAAAGGGTTAAACAATACTCTGAATTTCAGCAGAATTCCTTTACTCAAGAGAACGTCATTTTCTCCTCATTTTCGTGTGCAAATGCTTGTAGTGTAAATCAACGGTACAAATCAATTGATGCGGTCCAAATTCCATACTGGAGCCGGAAATGCCAACAGTTTTAAGTCATTGACTCTCTCTCTCTCTCTCTCTCTCTCTCTCTCTCTCCGTCCTGCTCGTATGGGAACTTTGCTGAACATAACAGTCCTGGTGTAGTCGTCCTCAGAGGGCTATTCCATCCGTTACCACTAATGCCATTGCCGTCATGGCATGCATAAAATGACCAGCCGTCATTTACAGTTGCGGACTTCTCAGTGTGACGTGCATAGTAGAGTAATTATTGCTACTAAATAAATGAGATAGGTACTTACCAATATTGTAGTATAATATACAATTAGAACACGTTATAACGATATTTAAATACTAACATCTAACGTAATAGTCCTTGATAGGAGCGTTCGCACAGTAGCGAATAGTGCCTATTAGCTTCGTCATGCCTGTCTGTCCGTCCGTCTGTACTTCCGCATGGGCTCCTACTGGACGGATATTTATGAAACTTGGTATCTGAGGTTTTTTTTTCTTATAAACTCTGTCTAGAAAGTTCAAGTTTCAAAGAAATGTGACAAGAATAACGCGCCCATTACATGAAGACTTACCTACTTTCATGATAATACCTCGCTCAGTTCTTCTTAGAATGAGAAATGTTTCAGACGAAATTTGTGGAGAAAATGAAAAGAAAAATATTTTGTGTTCAAAAACATTTTCCCGCAAATCGTACCGTTTGTGAGATAATGTGAAAAATTATGGTAGAGCTAGACATGCCACAGGTGACACTGTAATACGGCGCATACGCATTTCATGATGGGTAAGTAGCGCTACAAACACGTGTTCTGAATATGTAATATTTATAACTATCCACAACAAAAATGATTAAGCGAACGCGCCCTTTCTTGGGGTAGGGGGGGGGGAGACGGCGCTATGACATATTCGGGCACATAAACACATGGTGCATATGAACAGAAAATGTTATTTTGTGTATCTATTAATAACCCAAAATTAATGAATCTTGTTTATACACGTATGCCTCTACATGTTTCGAACACACGTGCTTATCATCAGGAGGTAAAAAATGCATTACACAGCCTCTGGTATCATCACACCTATAGGTGTAGAGGCATGAAATAAACTCATTGTAAAACAAAAATTTTGTGCATCAAGTTGGTTAATTACCGAGATAAATATACTGAGATGCACGGTCAGCAAAACGTCAAAAAATGTAGTATCAAGCCAAAGTGATTTTTAATGTAAAATTTAAAACCTTGTCAAGTTTAATAAAGAGTGCATTTGTTGGTGTATGAACTTTATGGATATCAAAATGCACGGTACAGCGACAAAAAGAATTGTAGTTTGGATATTCATTTTTATACACATTTCGGCCCTATGTAGAAAGAGGCCTGTATTACAGATATAATTCAGTATGTTAATTATACTTAATTGAGAAAATAATTAAATTTCAAACGACAGTCCATCAAGTCGTTAAAATTACAGCATGTGTTGATAAAGAATAGACAAAGCGTTCACGATTACCGAATTTTCAAATTGAGCTTCCCAAAGTACAATATGTTGGCCAGTGTTGCCATATTTATACAGCTAACCCTATCATTCTATTCTTTGAATAGTGGGTATGTAGTAATGCACGAAAAAATGTGTAGGAACTGCTTAAAAATATACGTGAAAAAAACTGAGTGAATACAGAGCAAGGCCACGTAGTGGGAAGTTCTATGTTCGAATCTCAACGGATGCATCTTTTGTCCTGAGATTTGCGATTTTCTGGAATTTTATACAACATAAAGTGGTAATTCCTTACCGACGCTTCAGGACGACCTACCAGTCCCATCTTCAAAGGACAAAAAATCCAAGAAGTCCCTCTTCTTCTTCTTCTTCGCCTGATTTCTTCTTGGACTTCTTGAACGGTGAAGGTGGTGCCGAAACGTCGGTACGGGATTACCACTCGACACTATGTAATATCACGGAAGAATGTGGATCTGATCTACTTTGTGGTGGAAGCCTGAAGTCACGCACTTTTACCTAACTGAATTTCTTATGTTACTGCTCTGTTATTCCAGACACGCCGGTATAATTTTGTATTTCAGTTAGGCTACGCCCACTTGCCGCCAAATACTTTACATTCCGTTATTGGACACCCATAATACCATCGAGGCTATGTGATCTGACATAATGACAGCTAACAAAATAATCCACAAAAAGAAGTGTAAAAGAAGGTGTTTTTGCTACCCTGAATATGTCACTGACTTTGATGTTCATTCATCGTATACAAAAAGCTGTTGTCGCGAATTTAGTTACGCTCTTAAGCGCCCTATACACTGTCAGTTAAACTGAGCCATTTTACTATGTGACGACATACCTGACGGGAAAACTGAGTAAACTGCGCCGTTTTGACAGGCAATAGCGCAGGCCCCAGAACTGTCCTTTCCAGTCGTCTTTCACAGAGAGAACTGCGCATTTCACTCAGGGAATCCCACAGTTTCCTCAGTTTACTTGCCGACACCACGATGGTATCTTCTCAAGGCATATGCGTTTTCATCAGTTCATTCTGAATATGAGCATCACATGATATATTCCTTTTCAAATACCACCTCTTACTCCACATTTTACGCTTTCTTTTCTTCTTTTCGGATAACATTATGGCCGATGTGGCTAGCAAACAGAAAACGACAGCCTTATTTTTATCGACCATAGTCACGCGCACAACAAAACACACAGTACTGACATAAACTGACAAACCTGCTGGAAAGCCTGTGCTGTACCAGAGAAGAATCAGTTCTTCGTGAAGTTTTTACACAGTTAAACTGCACAGTTTAAGTTAGAGTGTATGGGGGCCCTTTAAAGTCACAAGTGTCTATGAATGTGCAAGTGGAGGATGGACATCAGTGTGAAATTTGTTTTCCTTTTCGAGTGAATAGTTAAATAACGTAGTATACAACTGGGTCAGAATCTGGTGAGTAGTCTTATATTGGATGAGTTCTTGTAGCATTGATTGCAAGTGCGTGAGGTCTGCCTACGCTGTCTCCATAATGTATGAACTCCGCTGTTTAAGGTGTGCGGGTAAGGAGAGCATTCGCCGCTTGGCTAAACACTGACTAAAGTTAATTTCGCTACGTCAACAACAGCCGCCACAATGTACGTGATGACACAATATAATGGCTGCCCTTGGCTTTAATGTTTATAATAAAGTTAGAATCCCCACGCAGCTACTATCTGAAGAGGTCTGGTGAGGGAAAAGTTGAATTGTCGCAGACCGTGTGTCATATATTTCCCAGAGCAGCCATTTTGTTCCTTGAAATTCTTCATTTCATCTGGTATTTATTAGCCCTTCCTTCAGGTGTAGCGCACAAAAGAAAATTAAATTTTCAAACAACTTTTGCCTGCAAGGAATCAGAAGAACCCGTTCAACGGTCATAGTTTATGAAAAGAAAATATTGGACATGTTTCTGTAAGGACACAATGGGAAGAGTTCGTTAACATGGGACTGAAATCTGAGATTGTGTTACTACAGTAATGGCTGATCTCTTCTGGATATTTGTTAGTATTTTGGATAAGTAGAAAATGAAGATGTGACCATCTGGTCTGGACTTTTGAGAATATTGTAAAGAGTTTTGAGTACCTGATATCTATTACCTACATAAGGAAGACTGTCTCATGGCATAGGTGTAAATTGGATAATAACATTGGGTAGGGGGAAGGAAGCAAAAACGACTATGCTGATTAAGAACTCTAATTTACGATGGAATCAAGTAAGAAACACAAGGAAGTTGGAAATTGTATATAATCAAACACAATTGTGTCACATAAGTGTATTTAATGGCCAAACGGACAACTACATGTTTCGGCCCGTACTGGCCATCTTCAGGTTGTCTTAAGAGAACTGGCTTAGGATCTTACTGTATGCATTGCGCGCGCACACGTGTGCGGCCGAAACATGTAGTTGTCCGTTTGGCCATTAAATACACCTATATGACACAGTTGTGTTTGACTGTATACAATTTCCAAGTTTCACACGCACAACGGGTTTGACACACTTTCTAGTCACAGGGAAGTTTCGTTTGGACGCAGGTTTTCCATTTTTTTTGTGTCTTTACGCCACTAAAACATCGTGTAGAAAATACTTCCATAATTTGTTTGCCCTTCTTCAACTCAGTAGTCCAAAAAACTACTTTTACATACAAAATATACTGTAGAAGCGTTTGCTCCCCCTTTGCACCCCTGAAGTTACACCTATACTTCGTGGAATTTGTTGCATTGCTGCTTCGTGCAAGCATTCGAAAGGCTAAGTACATGTGTCCGGGAGACAGCATAATTCGGTCAGTAGACTGATAACGTAATTGGCTCGACGACTGTTGTTTGACACCATTCAGAGACAGGAGTTGCTTCACTTCAGCACCCCGCATAGACGAGCTCCAGATAATTTTGATCCGTATGTAGTGGCTGGTGGGGAGTTCGTTCGATGAGAGAGAGTAAAGCGGTCGGAGCGTGAAACTTGCCGCTTATTTTACCCAGTGCCAAGGTTCAGCATATGTGGAGCCCTACACAGACTCACGTTCGACATATTATTTCGTGATAATTATAATTACCTTGAGTAATAAAGTGATTGTGCTGACATAGACTATTTAATGTTATAAACATTTTGTGCTCAGTAACGTTTTTCTATTAACGTTCCGTTTATGTGATAATGTGGAAAAATATTATAGAGCCGGGTAGGCCACAGATGATAATATGGCGCATGCGCATTGCATGCTGGACACCCAAGGCTACAAACAAACACTTGGAATATGTAAAATTTAATACTTTTCCACTGCAACAATAGTTGCACGAACGCGCCTCAGTGTTACGTTATAAGTACATTGGCTGTCTTCTTCGTTCAGGATTTGACGATTCTGCTAGTGTGCTAGCGCTGTTTGTGCTATGTGCAAAGAAAAAGGCCTTTAACTCTTTTCTGTAGATTGAAGATGATTAATGCTTACTTTTCTGACATACATTCGATTTATACTTGAACACTTTAATGAGGAAAATCTCAGAATGCTTCGTTAGACGCTGATCAGTTTAAACACAAGAAAATAGAGGACACAGTACTATGTACTACAGTGAGGGCATTCCAGGAAATCTACAAAGTGTGAACTCTCAGAATTCTGTACCGTTTTTACTGAGCGTTTCGTCGAATCGGCTTAATAATTTGCTTATTTCCGGAGCGTATTCCAGGAATATAGAATTTCTGTGCAAGGATTTCCAAGTGGCCACTTAAAACAGTGGAGGAATAGATTTTAAATTTGCATGCATCTAATGTTGCATGCCTCCTGCCTTCTGAACGAATCATTCGGTGCCTAGACTAGAATATCAATGCCACATGCTTGGAATATAAGCGCACAGTCTTGAAAGATGTCCGATGTACTTCCTAGTGGTTTTACTATCTCCTTTTAGGAAAATAAATTACCTTCCAGTAATGTTGCCTTTCTGCACTGCACATCCTCAAGTAATTATAGTAATGAGGCAATATGTATTGCTATTGAGTTTAACCAACTACTTTTTAAAATATCTCAAGCATGTTTCATTCATTCAAGCCCCTTTGGGTGGCTGGAAACACGTATGTTAAAATGTTTTGGGGAAACTTAAACAATTCATATTTTGAAGGTTTTTTTTCATCGAATACCCCTTTGAAATGTGCCACCCATTTTTCCGCCTTCCCCCCCCCCCCCCCAAAAAAAAACATAAAATTCTGGAACCAATAGAATTGCTGTGTGTGTGTGTTTTTTTTTCTCGAGATACTGTTGTATGATAAAGCGATTTATTCAGTCAAACACAACCCGTATATAAAATCATTAATACATAGTTGGCAACATGTTTCGGTTCTAGTGAACCATCTTCAAGACAGTTTTCAGTATACGGACATGGTGCATTCAGTGTATGCATAATGTCCGTATATTAAGAATTGTCCTAAAGTTGGTTTACTAGAACCGAAACATGTTGCCATCTATGTATTAATGACAATGTACGTGTTGTGACGACTGAACGAATTACTTTATCGTATTGTATAACACAACGGGATGGATCCTATAACAAAATATACTGTTTATATATTAAAAGAATCTGCTGGGTTCAGTTTTCCTTTGATGTGGTAACTGGACACAGAGAAATATGGCGGGAGGTTTTAAAAAGATTATCTTTGTAGAAGTAGCTCACAGCTGCACATACTGCTGTTGGAAAGTCGTTGAAGTTAAGAGACCCTGGCTGACTTCTAAAAAATCTCATTCTTGTCCATTGATAAGACTGAAAGAAGTTCATGATATTGTAATTGACAGAACGTGTAGTCTTAAGAGCCAGGGTGAGAAATAGAAACATAGAAATTTCTGTAACAGAAAGGAGCTTTAGTGAAATTGAGTAAGGCAAGTTACATCCGTAAGCTATTATTGCATCTTTTTCAGCATTTCTTATAGGATACAGGCCCGCGTCTACAAATGTTTAACGGATTTAGATAATTGAAAATTCACAACGTAGCTCATGGCTAGTGCTGAATTCAAGAAGCCTGAAAATCCACTGAATGTTATTATTTCCGTTAGATTCTAAGGTAGCACCTGACGTCAGTACGCCGAAGACGCAAAGTTCTGCTAGGTTCAGTCAATTATCCACGTTCCTGTAGAAGCCGGAGGTTTATTGACACTTTCACAATCGCTCGATACTAAGCCAGTTATATCCAATCTATACCCTTGCACCATATTTGTTTGAGTTTAATTTTCTTATTATTTCTGCATTTCCGCCTAGGTTTTCCAAGCTGTCTTTTCCCTTCAGGTTACATGATCAAAATTTTACATACATTTTTCATTTTTATTAAATGTTCTGTTTGTCACTTAGGTCTCATTAGCCTGCAGTGACCATGTTAATATTATTTTATCAAGATTACGGATGATTAAACTTGTCATACAGGTCTCTATACTCGCGTTTTTTTAAGTTGACATAAATATCATTAATATTGTGCGGGTGATAAAATCGAGAAGAATGAGATGGGTTGGACATGTGGCGCGTATGGGTGAGGAGAGGGGTGTGTATAGGGTCTTGGTGGGGAAACCGGAGGGAAAGAGACCACTGGGGAGACCTAGGCGTAGATGGGTGCATAATATTAGGATGGATCTCCAGGAGGTGAGATGTGGGTATATGGACTGGATTGGGCTGGCCCAGGATAGGTCC
>Ga0136643_10006892_pt1 | contig 16344 bp, 6 predicted proteins | sample TergutLab28metaG_FD_96883 | JGI IMG/M metagenome (GOLD analysis project Ga0136643, IMG submission 96883) | Labiotermes labralis P1 segment gut microbial communities from Petit-Saut dam, French Guiana - Lab288 P1 (version 3) (version 3) | ecosystem: Host-associated > Arthropoda: Insects >... | reverse complement strand
TTTAAAAATTGGCTTTATATTCTCCCTAAATATAGTACACTTGGACTGCAGCATCTTACAGATACTCATTTAATATTTGTATTCATTAAGACTCTCCATTTATTTGGTATAATAGAAAGTGTACGATAGTATAAAAATGCATAGAACGGAGAATTTTAAAATTCTATTAATCTTAGTTGTTGTGTATTATGGTTGAGAACGTAATTTGCCTTATACCTTTGAATGATGATTTTGATGTTCGATTAGAGTGCCACGCGACATCGTAATATACGCTGGCTGCCGGACGTGACGCCAACATCAATTGTTGTTCTGTGCTTCGTAAAAGTTCCTGCTATTTTCATCCTACACAATACGACCAACAAATGTACGTATGTGAAATGTGTTTATCACATGTTAATTCATAACCAACATCCTTCATATCACTTAGCTGTCATCGTCATGGTATTCTACAGGATTACCAGAGTCCAAACAAACTGTTAAAATGCATTAGTGAACTACTCATTGTTAAAAACTTGCCTCACACTTCCTACACATTTAGAATTTCAGGTTAGTAAATATTAAAATATGATAGAATTCAATTTCTTTGAAAACTGGGTGTATTGCTTTATGTAGTTAATTTTCAAACTGTTATAAAATCAAAATTAACACAGCTATAAATATATGCCGATCAGTATATACAAACATACATGCACACACACAACTGAATCTTTAATTTGAAAATTAAAAGAATTGTCAACATATTTACTTAACTCTGTCGTCTATGGAAGGAATGTTTCAGACATGCCTGTATATTTGGTCGAAAGTAAGAAGTGGAGATTAGGGTGAAGAGTATAGCGTGATTCTAGGGGCATGTATGACGTAACTGTAGATCGTGATTTCTCATTGACGTTCATATTATTATGCTGGAACAAATGAATGACGTAATTTTCTAATACATTTACACATCTACCTGTTGTGCCGATTGTAATAATGTCATAGTAATATCGGTGGGTCCGTAGTAATGAGCATTGTGAAGAATGTTATATTGTGAAAGTTGACTATGGGTGTTAGACGTGATTGAACCAATGCGCTGCTTGTGCCTGAGTTCTAAGTACGGCCATTAGTACTATATGTGAAAGTTTACTTGTTTGCCATTTCATATGGCAAATGTCAATTTGATGTTTTGTAGCGCTGTTGTCAGTCCTGTATGTAATGTTTTACGAATGGTGTCCATAGATCAGAATGTAATTATGAGATTTGTGTTCCGAAAGAGATGTGTCAGTTTTCTTATTAGAAGGCCATGAAATATATGTCAATTATATTTTCTGTGTAGTGTTTGTGAATATAGGTATAAGTGGTGATGTCCTATCGGATTTCCTATGTTGAGTTCCGAAGTAAGGATAGAGGGAATCCATGTGTTTTAGCAACGTGTAGTATCGTATTGCATTATTCTTGTTTATTCCTAAGGATATGGGTAACTGATGCTTTCTAGTTAAGAGAAATTGGAAAGCTGCTGTTTTGTATTCTAGAATGTGGTTGGGGATGAAATGAATCATTATAACGGTGGACGATGGATTTCTCTAAATGTCGATTTCAGATCCTTGACCTGTTCTTTTTGAAGTTATAAAGCGATCAGTGCTAAAATAAAAATTCCAAGAGGCTACACAAAAAAATTCACATTCTGCATAAAAGATGATACTATACATAAAACAGGACATCAACAAGACGAACCAAAACGCTCCAAAATTTACAGATTGCATCATAGTATCATCTAACGATCCTCTACGAAAAATGATAAAAAAATTCTATCCAGTACTTTGAAAATACTCCATACACAACAAAGAAAGAAGCCCCGCAGAAAAAACAACATTCCATTATCTGAGTGATGTGCAATATAAATAATATTTACGATATAATAACATCTACAAAACCCCTCAAAAAAGTCTCCGATTATAATTCAAACGCCTTTTTTGACATAATAATATAATATGTTTATTTACTGCAATTGGGTTGATACCCGGTGGCAGTCGTTAATTTACATGTAAACAAAACATGAAATTGGTTACTACTAGATTTAAGTCGGGCGGGCTACATGAGAAGCATGTAGAGGCAACTTGGTATCTTGGGAACCATCTCAGCATTTGCTTACAGACACGGGGAAACCAAGAAAAACCTGTGTCGAGATGGCCGGTTCCAGGACCTTTCGAGTACCGACTTCTAGCCAGCAGTCCGGCAACTAAAGTACAAAAAACAGCAATGCACACACAGTACAACAAATACACATAAGATGACAATAATACACACAAGACAACTAAAACAATACACACGGCCAACCAACAACAATTACACACAAGACAACTTAAAACTAGCAACAATACACACGAGACAAATTAGAATTTTACGACATGTACAAAACGTAAAAACACCCATGCAAGAGAGCACTGTGTACTGCAAGAGAGTACTGTGTACTGCAAGAGAGCACTGTGTACTGCAAGAGAGCACTGTGTACTGCAAGAGAGTAATGTGTACATGATTCTATCAACTTATATTATCTTATAATGTTATATCACATTTTTATATCTCATGTCTTATATTTTAATGTAAACAAGATCTCGTATTTTAAGAACGTCGGTAATTGCACATCAATAGGCGTTTTGAAGTGCAGCCTGAAGAAGTCTTTATAAACAACAAAACATGTCGTACTAATATGACTTTTTAATTATTCTTTTAATTATATTTACATAATAAAGTTTTGTTAAACTAAAAGCTTAAATATATTTTAATAATTATTGAAAACACAACAGGGATGCCTCACCTGAAAATTCACCCTGGTATACCGAGCGTGTCAAATTTGGTGTGTAGGGGTATTCTAGGAAATTCATGTCACATTTCGAGTAGAATTAGGTTTAAAAAAGAAATTTTATCTACTCAATATCCCAGACTAAATCATTTTTTATGCAATGACAAAACAGAGTTACATTAAGAATAATAACAATTATAGTTTTGATATTAAATTCCGCTAGCGCCTAATATGTGACTGTAATATTACACTATTAAGGTGTGTGGCGTAATCTACTGTGTAATTTGCACTACCGGATGTTCTACTGTATAAAAGCACAAGACAGAAGGACCATAGCCATTGTCGTGTGTTAAGATATGGCGCGCTTCTGTCTTCGTCATTGCACGTCTTTTGTGACTTCTTTCTTGTCTTTCACATGCAGCAGAAACATGAAGAAGGACAGCGTCTCTTGCATTATCTGCAACAGACAAATACCGCGTTAGCGACAGGCAGATTTATATATGTAATAAATCAAGATACTTGTGGAATTGGAATTAATTAACTACAGTTCTGAGTTTCCACTAAAGATATCGGATGTGTGAATCGGCAGAGTGAGTAATTTTGTGACTGGTCTGGGGACTCTTTGTAATTATGAGTATTCTTTATGCCATGTTTATACTTGGTATTAATGACCGTTCAGTTTCCTTTTAGACATAGATTTCCAAATGTTAAGAAAATTAAATAAAACAACATCTGGTTTTTGTCGAATTATTTGATGTTCATATTTGCGTTTAAGAGTTTTAGAACCATATAGTATTCGTTTATAATGTCGAAAAGTACACTTAGCACACAAATCTTACCGTATTATGAAATCTGTCGTTAGTGTGCTGTCATACCGATCCTGTTTTTGTGTATGGTGTCCACTCTTAATCCCAAAATGAATGTCGTGAAACTGGGTGTTTGTTTCCGATCACACCGGATAATATGTGGGGTTAGCAACGTTTAAGTCCTTAGCGTATCAAGACTACATTCTTCATATTTCAAATAAATTTTGCCGTATAGAAGATGAACTTAAATTCTATTTCGTGTTGTTTATGTCAATACGGTCTGCAATACACGCTGTCAATTATAACAATGTCACGAGATTATGTTGATGAATTTGTAAAGTTTAATTGTAATTTTTTACAGCATCGGTTATGTTGCGCAGAGATATATTCACAACTGTAGAAAGATGCCTCCTCATATCAATATATCAAGAGTTCATAGAAACCCACTGAGTAGGAATAACGTTCGGGACACGGAAAGAATGGTTTTGTGATTGTGAAGGGACTGTTGTGTTTTAGCTGTTTACGGTCGTTTATTTGTGTTGTTTTTGTTTGTGAGCTTGAGAGGTGGACACTCAAAATTGTGAAATGGAAAATATGATCGTATGCGATTTTGGTCTCAGGAGCCCAAACATTTCGGCTTATGAGTTTCATGAATGGATTTATGATCAAATGTGTCTTAATGATCAGGAATCAACAATGGTGCAGATCGACGTACCAAAACGACAGGTGTATATAATGTTACGGGAAGTTGGACGAATGCAAGACAAGTTCCATTCGACCGGAGAGCAAGCTGAATACTATCATAGCAATGGAGAAATATCAACAGTCAGAATAAGTACAGCTGCAATGGGGACGAGAAGAGAACGAATTGCCAACTTACCCCCGGAAATGTCGGATGGAGTACCATGGACGGTTCTATCTAGGTACGGAGAAGTGAGGGACATTCAGGCGGAAACATGTTCTCTTCTATATCGTTAACCGGAAGCCAATGGTATTAGACTGGCAATGATTACTCCCGCCAAACACATGCCGTTGCATGTTACTGTGGCTAGAAGTAGTGCTGGTGTCATACGATGGACAACCTATGACGTGTGGTTAATGTAATGACACGGGGTACCATTATCAACCGTGCCCGATGCGACCCATTTCGCAGGAGACATCGCCCATATCCACACCCACATCTTTGTCAGATATAGCGATGAGGGGGCAGACAATACACTACAGGCCGGTAGAGGTCGTAGGGAGGGTAGCACAGCACAGCGGACAGTCAGAGCTTGTAGATAGGAAATATGAGGAGCATTGTGCATCACACCGCCGGAAGGGAATTCTAATCAATTTGACGAAAATGCGCAGTTAGGCGTAACATTGCTGGCTGTGAGGTACTGTATTGAACCTCCGTCGATTCCGGCACACTCGGCCCTGTCGCCATTTTCAAACGTGCGGTCCGAGTGGAGAACAATAAGACGGCTGTGGAGTAAATGTTAGAATCTACTTTGCTCCAACTACAAAGAGCACAAAATTCAGGAGATATAAGAAATCACGCAGATACATGTGGTGGTACAGGGAAGTGGGTCAGGAGAAGTAGAGATAGGTGTTTTAGTGGCAGACATCGCCGATCGTTGCTGACACAAATTGCTTGAACGCATTAGAACCGGCCAGTCAAAAGCGTCCTAATAAATCAAGGGTTGAGAGGAGAGGGTCTAGGACACAAAATAGAATTAGTGTTGGGGTGAGGGGTACGTTGACACAAGTATAGGTAAAACTTTTTTACCTTTTCTTCTCTTCCCAACATACTGGCGGAAACATAATATAATGACCGCAAAAGCGAAAAGTTTGTCAGCGATAATGAGAATGCCGATGTTAACAGAAGTACTCCTCAAACAAGAGATCGACATTATCCTATTACAAGAAGTGACCCATACTGATATTTAACTCATAAGAAGATCTATCGCTTACACGAATGTGGGAATAAACAGACATGTCACAACATTGCTCATCACAGAGATAAAGAAACTAACCAAACTCACGCGGTTGCCGTTCAAGCGAGGAATGGCAGCATTTTGTCGAGGCGTTTGGAGAGTGAACATACATATGCGCCGTCTGATTCACCCAATAGACAGGAGAGAGAATATTTTTGTAATGTGGTACTCACTCATTGCCCCCAACAAAGATCATACGGGCGATAGTAACTGCGTCCTGAAAATACCGACTGTAATGTGAATATGAACTTCAGCAAAAAGAGAAATTGGTTGGTCACCGGCTTCGGTTTAACTGATTTGTGGGGCTCTGTCCCACCCAGAGACGTATATACACATTACACGTCGCATGAAATGGCGCGCCTTTTATCGAATATAGGTCACATGAAACTCCGTAGTAAGAAGGTGGGGGTGGAAACCGTGGTTACGGCATTTACAGGTCAACCAGTGGTATGTCTGCGAATCAAAATGGAAGTCGGTCTACTGCAACAAGGCGGGAACCTATGGAAAATGAACACGAATCTTTTAAAAGATACAACAAGCAGAATCCTTTTTCAGCAGGAGTGGACAAGTTGGAGATTGCAGAAAGGAAAATACACAGATATGGTTACGTGGTGCGAGAAATATGTCAAACCGAAAATTCTTTTACTTTGCATCTAAGAAGGGACTGCGAGGACTCGAGATGATATGATAAATGAAAGTTTTTATTCCGCTAGTATATATGACACTTTGAAGGACCGTAGATTTCCTAGGGAACAAGACCCATTTTAAAAATCTTAAAGCTAAAATTGTCAGACTATACAACAAGTGGTTTCAGTCCATTACTATAGATACACATGAAGCTACTCTTTGTGGGGGAGAAAGCTCCCCCCTCTTTCCAGCTCCTAGAAATGCGGAAACGTCGTGTGTCGTTTATGATTACCAGCGCTATAGGCAAGGACGGTGTAACACATACGACCAATAGGGGCATTCTGCATAACTTTGTAGAGTTCCTGCAAAGCAAATATGATCCAATTCAGGTGGATGATGCATGTGTTACTCAAATGGAGGAAGCTGAGTTTAGGACCTTACCACTGTGATGGAGGGACTTCCTAGACACTCCCATTACTGAAGAGCAATTGAAGGCCTGGGCGAGCAAAAGAACTTCTAACAAAGTTTCGGGAAGTGAAGGTATCTGCCTGGATTTTTTTAAATTTTAAAGGGGCAGCTTCAAGAATGATACGTTAGCCCTAATGAACTACATTTACTTGGATGTTAGGATCATAGAAAAACAGAAGCATGGCAACGTTGAGTGCATAATTAAAACCGACATTCACTCCAAACCAGCCGACTATAGACCAGTTACTTGACTGAACAGAGAGTAAAACATTCTAGCCCGTATTAGAACGAACCGACTGAGACCTACACTTTCTGACATGCTACACACGAGTTAGTATTTTGGAGTATCGAGCAACACGATTTTCGACGCTTTGGCGACGGTACGGGACGTTGTAGCCTATTCATAGTCGACACACGCCCCACTATACACCCTTTCCTTGGACTTCTCAGCAGGTTTTGACATGATTTCGCATACTTATCTACTTCGGGTATTAAAGTTGTGGCAATAGCATAAAATTCATCACAGTAATAAAACCGATGTATGACAAGGCATTCTGTTCGGCACAAATTAATGGCTACATTGCATGACCCTTTCCCTTACAATGATTCGTTACACAATGCAGTCCAGTGAGCATGCTAATATTTGCCGTGGTTTTGAATCTGCTGATGTGTCTGATGGAGCGGCTTTTTACGGGCAACAAATTTGGACATCGGACAAAGGAAACTGTAGTGACGGATTATGCTGACGATTTCACGATTATTGTGACGGCACCAGCAAACATTTAAATTTTCGGGGACCTCATAATGACTTAGGATAGGACAACGGGTGCTTGTTTGAACATCCGAAAATCCAAAGCTATGGTGGCTGGCTCGTGGGACAAATCAATGAACATCCTGGGCAGACCGCATTTTCAGGATATAACCATACTGGGTTTCAGGTTCACGAGTACAGTAGCCCGTTCCGGAAATGTCACTTGCTTGTGGACGACAGGCAAGGTCAAAGCCTCAGATAGAGACGCGTACGTTCGGTATCTATGTCTAAAACAACTAATCCAGTACGTGGACACCTTTTTACTCTACAAGATAATACACACATCGCAGATTTTTCCGAACCCGAAGGAGACCGAGCGACAAATCTTAACGTCGATATCCTGATAAATATGGCGTGGTGCGATCTTCGGCATACACGTTTGTCCGGGAAACAAGAATGATAGTTTAGAATGGCAAGAGTGGTTAGCAGAATAACGAGGAAATGCGTATTACGTTAAATTGGCATTTTGTTGTTTGTTCGAAACCATTAACTATGTCCATGCTTTGTATAGTAGTTGTCTGTAAATACACTGCCTTTTTTCTGTTCAGAAAAAAGGAATAAAAAGTTATATATTGGAAACGAAATTCGTGTCTTCCTTCAACTAGTATCATAGTTATAATTTAGAATTTGACTTTGATGGATAAAATATACTCTATTGTTCTTCATATAGCGGTGTGGTAATTTTAAACTACAGTTGACATGCATTCATTAATACGCGCTTTAAGTTCCTTGACTTTGTTTCCTTTTTCGAGGGTATTTATTCTTGTATGCAGTAGGTGAGAGAGAAACGGCTGTTAAAACATCTTCGGACGTCGTGCTTTTAGCGGTCTGTATTTCCCTTCTTTTATCGGAATTCCCGAGATTGTTTCATAATTCTGAAAGTGACCGGTTCAAGTATTTCGTTGTTCGTGAATTCTTTGCGTGCTGATATCCATGTAGTGCCCTACTGTAGGCCGTTTGTCTCCATCCACAGATTCGGAATTCATCTTTTATTCTCCCAATCGATTCAGCAGGTGGGACCGTCTGGAGTATAAATACCGTGAGAGGCAAGAAATTTTTCTCTTCTCCGTGCCTGTATGGTCGAGCTATTGGGATCACCCGGCTTCGTGTATAAGGCACGTGGGTTTTTTTCTGAGGGAATAGCAGAAGGTTCGTAGTCTTGTCCTCCCAGCCCCAACAAACGCAAATTCTTCATCCACTCGCTTCACCAACAAGGTAAACTCATCACGGAACAAGTGCCAAGAGAACATAATCCATTATTTCAGTTGATCATTGACCCTACTTGCACGCCACTTGTTGACACCCGTAGATAGACACTTCCTACACCCACCACCTGATCAGTTCCATCCAAACTGTGTCACCGGTCGGCAGCAGACAGCAGAGTAGGGTATATACAGAACTCAACTAACTACGTTCATCCCTTTCCCAATACAATTTTACTATAAACACATTGCATTTTATGAGAATCCATGTTCAAAATATTTCAAAATATCAAAAAAAGAGCTACTTTTAAATGGTAACTTTTATACATGTTTTAATGTTGACACCAATATGACGATATAGTTTTAATCTTTTTAAAGACCAAACCTTACATCTTAGCTAAATAGTTTTATGATTAACGTTCACAGGTCAAAGTAATATTAATTATAATTTTATCGTTGCAGTGCACTGTTCAAAAAAGCTGTATATACAGTCAAAGTGCTCTTGAAGTTGGGCGGAACTGTCACATGTACAGCAAGCTTAAAAGAATTTTAAAAAATTGCTGCTTCTTGTTGGTTACTGATATCATTGTACTGGCGATGCACGGTCAAACAAACGTCAAATTGTTCTTCAAACGTAACATGCTTACATTTTTGTTGACAAATTAAAGATCGTTGGAAAGACATACTTTTAGTTGCACGCTTCGCAAAAAACAATAAAATTTATTTTTTCGTGCATTGCATCAATATGATAAATTAATTAACTTGTCATTGACGCTATATATATTTTAAATTATACGATTAAAAGACCGATTCTGTCCACAATTCATATCCTCTATTATCTTCTCTTCTTATTCTCCTTTCTCAGAATTTGACATTCGCTTTGATGGCTCTAGACCACTGCTCCCAGACAAATTTCATTTCTATTATTTTATATTTTTACAGTTTCTTAAATCCTTTATTATCAGCATTTCTTAGCGAACATGTGTTTGAACTACAGCTTCTCTATCGAGCTCCACTTTTTCTAATAGATTAATCTGCAACGATGAACGGTACATATGTTCTGTCAGCAGATTATTAAGATCTTCAATACATTGATAATTATAGTTTCACAAGTTTTCTCTTTGATGGTTTTTATTTGCAGGATTGATTATTAATGTTAAGTATATAATCATAAATAATAATAGTTAATAACCCGTATTGAAATACTGTGTCACGTTTAGAGGTTCTACTCAATATGGAGGAATGGAAAAAAATTAATGCGTTATTGTGATTCATGTTTGGATATTCCAAAATGATTTTGTGTCATTGATTGAAAACATGATCACATTCGGTGCCCTCAAAGTGTGGTTATGAGTTTTATTACTGTCAGATATGCTACAGTATTATATTTTGTAGTTACTGTGAATAAGGGCCAAATTTCCGTACATTGATTCTGCATAAAACGGAATTTTGAATGACGCAGTGGTGTCATAAAAAACTGCTCGTTTAGACATGGTCACATTGCAGTGATAATGATTTAAATAGATACTGTAGTTACAGTGAGAACATAAATGTAGTTATTTTAAGGGAAATTATATCCTGACCATACAAAAGAGAGTTATTTTAAAACAGTTGCCAGTAACGTAACCCCTACCGGCACTATAATAAGTTATTTTGCAAACACACATACGCATAATGTACATGTCACTTTATTGAAAAATTAAATTTGTATGTCTGTTTACCTGTGTAAAGACTGAGGGTCGTGAAATACAAACCCCATGTAGGAATGAGCGTGCTTGCCTCTACCAAAACAAATGCAGCACATAAATGTCGTCTATGTTTGCACCAACTTTACCTGATTTTATTTGGTCAGCAGAATTCATAGTACGAATTGTTTTATTTTCAATTTTTGCTTTCTCTGCAGGGAGTTCAGAAAATTTTTTCTCCTACATAATTTTCCGTAGTACATTTTCAATAAACTTTCTGTTTTGTTACTGTTCACATTTCATGTTTCAAAAGCAAAGTCGTTATTTCGCTACATCTGTCACGAAAGGCGTGTTTTCGTCGTTTAATATAAAAAAGCATAGGAGGTTATTTTCAGACAGAAGAAAGTATAAAGCATCCTAAAACAAACAAATGCACTCTTTTTTTCACTGCGCTGAAACATACAGTGCCAAGAATGTTTACGTTCTTCACTTTATCGAAATTGAACCAAAGTTGGTTGGAGCCATCATTTTCATCCTTCATTAGTATTATACACTTTTCGAGAATTGAATCTTAACACTTTTCATTTTTATCAATTCGTCCAAAAGGATCATCCAAATCAAAAAATATAAAAGCCGCTTCCATTCGGAAAGGCCATATAACAGTAAAACAGAAACTGAAAATGCTGTACGTGAAGGTGAAAACCTTATACAAGGTAGTCTCATTTGTTTAACAAAATTAATTTTACACAAATTATTATTTTAATATCGATGTATATTCTATCTAACATCAATATTTATAATATAGTTTGGATGCCGTCTCAAATGTCGAGATTCAGTATAATAAAAGACAAAGCCTCTTACGTAAGAACTACACTGCATTAACTAATATAGTCTTACGGATCATAAACTTCCAGGCACAAAATCATGACTACGTTGCATCTAAATATAAGAAAATTTTCATTCCTTCACATTTTAACCACGAAATTACCAAACAGACACAAAGTTACATTAATAAACCACACTACTTAGAATTATTACTCTCTTTATATAAGTAGTTGATTTCAATGTTGATTTTGCTTGGTAAAGTTATTTTTTATACAAGCAGTATATTCCTTTTTAATTACTTACAGTCGTAGGATGGCGTGCAAATAGCCGGTATAAATGGCCATATAAATCATGTTAATAAATAGAATAACTCTGCTAGACTTAATACTTTTGTCATTATTGAACTATTAACAGGCTTTACTTCTCTTTTGGGGGCAATGAAGTATGTGATGATGCCGTCATATATAATGGCAACGTTCACGGATGAACGCAACTTGCAGACAACCTTCCGTAGCCTGTGAGAGAAATGACGTGGCTAAATTCCCAAACTACCAATCCAACCGCAAATTCTGAACTGCTAACGTGGCAATAAAATAGTAGATAAATAAAGTCGTTTGTGCCATCGAATTTCATTGAACAAATTTACTTCCACTCGACATTTTGTTTATTTCAAAGCCTGTAAAATTTTCTGATGTTGTAGTTCATATCACGAGTTCTAATAGAGTTACCCGTTACTGAACACCCCATAATATGTAAATCTTAAAACCTGGTCTTGATATATAACAAAAGAGAACCTGTGGACTAATTCTGTCAATGCTGTATTTTTGACACAGCCAGTATGCTAGTACTTCACGCTCTTACAAAAGCATTCTAATACTTTTGGACTCTATTGGAAAATGGAGTGTCAGCTGGCGTGTTTCTTTAAAATCTTAAAGTTTTGGTGCGAGTTATGAAGAGCCTTCCTCATGCAGGGAGAGCTACGTAGGTCTAAATTTGATTGTTTTTATAACAACTGTGGGACCGTGAAGAATTCGATGTAATTAATTACCCAACTGGCTGCACGCCATTGTTAGACAAACATGTATGGTCATATTTGCAAGAAGTGACAGATGAAGTAAAAATGATCGCTTGAGGGAGCTGCCTGCGAGTACAATATGGTAATGAATAAATAATCCTTCGGTAGAAGCTGTGATGTTGAATGTTTTGCTAATAATGTATTCAACCTATTTTATGGCATTAGAGACAGTAGGTTAGAATGTTTTAGTTTGGTGTCACCAGACAGTTCCGTTCCCAGTCCCTCCCTGTTCACACTCGAAAATTCGCTTGAGCATAAATTGGGCTCTCAGCTGTTGAAATGCAGTGCAGTGCGTAATGTGCTTAATTACACAAAATAGTTGCTGGCAGATTGTAGACATTATTCCTGATGCCTCTTACTGTTGTAAATAAGTCTACATTTTTGTAACATGTGCCCTGAGCGGGGAAGAGGATTACATTTCTCGGTAGGGGTTAAGTGCGTCACAGTAAGTTATGTTTGTTGTTATACCCTATCGTTTAAACAATTTAATTTCTTGCACATTTAAAATTATATAATATCATGCTAATCGTGAACTATTCCCTTACGTGATTACATAGTTATTTACGCACATTCATTGTGGTCACATTTGTCACCGGAATAAACTTTCCTGCTGTCAGATGGAATCCCTTGTTAGCTGTAGCGATTACGAACATTAAACTTCGCTGAAATGGGATAGGAGCTCCCATCCAGTCGCACCCGAATGCCGCGTCTCTTATACTCTCCGCCTGAAACATTTCACAGTTAATGTATTAAGTCCCTCTGATCTATGCAGCAGTACATTTAATGTACAAACTGCCTGTCAATTCGGTTTTAATGTCAGATAGTGACAAACTAGAAACTATCCCCATGGCAGGAATTTCGTGACAGAACTTCAACTCATTGGATCTCCCAATTGTTCTGCCACACTACTCGCTACTAGTAAGAAGTTTTCATAATGTTCCCGGTACTCTAAAACAATCATTATTCTCATTTTTTTGCCCTTACGGACCTACTTCCATGTTGTGCATAACTACCTGCCTGCAGATTTGCTCAATCACTCTATGACATATGTGGCCAGACTGTCGGACTCAATGATCTACAGTAAAGACAGAACAAGTTTCGCAACATAACACAGGAAATAATGTATTAATATGTGAACTAGTTAAACAAATGTAAAATAACTTAATGACATAAGTACATAAGTACAGGTGTCGCCTTTATTTATACTCTTCAGTATAAAACAAATCACCGACTTTAAATGGCGTTCTTCCTTAAACTTTCTGTTTCAACGTTGCTGTACGACGCTGATTATCTTACCATAATTTATGGAAAGAAATTTCTTGTTTACTGAGGCAAAAATGAATGCACTATTTCAAATTTTCAGTGTAAGAGTTTTTCGGTATTTTTAGTTAGTTTTCCCATCTTCTTTGAAGGCTTATTCACAGAGGTAAGTTGATCAAAACAATGCTGTCAAACAGAGAACCTGTTGTAGCTCAAAACGGCATATGAATTTTGATAGAGAACAAAATTCGACCACCATCGACAAAACAAGTTAACACGACCGACTGGTAGATCGCGATCGACTGCTTAGCCACTTTTCCTCTATGATACTCTAGCTCTTACGCAAACAGAAGTATTAATATTATCTCGTTTAATTGCTAACCGATCATTCGTTTTTGATTAAAACGTGCAAATTTATTTTTCCCCCGAATTAAAGACCACAAATTTAAAAATTTTGTTACACACGTATATTATTCAAAGATTATATGAATAATGTTTAGCATTTCACAAGGAATAATTACTTCTTGCTTCAGAATTATACAAGTGGGTTTTTTAAATAAAAAATTAAAAATGTAAATCAATGATGCCGTGCTCTGTTTGACCTCCGGCAACATTTCTAGTTTTACCTCGCTCTATTGCAATAGTAACTGCATTGGAGCTCTTCGGTTTCAACCTGCTAGGCATGACTGTGTAACTAATGGAACGCAGTACGGTTTGGTACCATTTCTAAGGGGTTTGTGTTAAATTCTGCTACCTTCGCAGTTCTGTTTCCATCTTACAGCAACACATATTCCTATTGCTATTTGGTTAGACTGCTGACAGTGCAGTCTGATCTACTTACAGTAATATACTACATATGGTGCTGAATAGTGAAATGCAAATAATACTGTAATTACTACAGCAGAGAGAAAAAATTTTATGTCAGGGGTCCGAAGTCTTAATGCACATTAAAACTGAAAATAATAAATTAATTTCTACAGCCCTGATTTGAAATTTGCGGACCTCATTTAAAATCTTTTAGGGTTCGTTATTCCTAAACACAGTGGAGTGCACACAGAGGGGTACACACAGAGGGGTACACACAGAGGGGTGCACACAGAGGCTAATCACTAGTCCGACTTCCATATTTAAGAGATAATTTAATCTCAGTTTTTAACAAAATGTTTCGCCTGCTATTATGGCCATCTTCAGAGTAACATAATTACAAAAAAACAATGGGACAATGTGGTTAGTTGTGTTGTCACTCCATAACAATTAAAAATTATTACACTTTTAGTAAAGATTATATAACTAATATAATTATAGGTTAAAAATTTAATGCTGACTCTTTTGGGGTTAATTTGTTTAGTCTGTGTGGAGTGAGAATCGATGCTTTTTTGTGGCGAAATTAAACCAGCGCGTAAGTGAAAAGGTTTTGACTAAACTATTTCTTCAACACTGAAGTGTACTTTTTTAGTTATGTGTGTATTATCCTTTTGACGCCTAATGTCAACTATAGTGGTCGTACCGCACCGCTAACCTATAAAGTTTCATTTTATATATTTATTTAACAAATATAGGTACTGAATATTTTAAACATGGTATATACTCTCCGTTTCTTTCTTTTCAAAATGCAGTTTGTTTCATAATTCTAACATATTTGGTTCCCGTATTATTCACATTTTATATACAGGGTGTGCTAAAATAAAAAAAAAAAATTCCGGCGCCAAAAGGTTATGGACCTGATTAATGCAATGAAGTGGGAACATATTTAAATAGTGAAATTTAAGGTAGAATGTTGATTCACATTTCTGGCCAGAGTTTTAAAAACTCAAACCACAATTAAATACGTAATTCGCCATTTAAGTGAAAAATAATAATCATAAATTTCACGACTAAAGATTAGGATATTAAAAATTGTTTAAAAGGAAATTTTTGTTTGTGGAAAAGAATTTTTCAAACCTAATCACACATAAGTGTTTGGTTAACCATAAAACGTTAAAGTAATTTTAATGTTTTGGATGATTAAAACCTTATAATCTTAAGGTACTTAATACACGGTTTCTAGATTTGCCAAAGAAAATCTAATAAATAATTACGGGTTGGAAAAAAATCCTCAGTATTATATGGGACCATAATTTCTCAATTGATTTCAGGCTCGGTACCCATTACGAAAGTAATGTTTTAAAACAGCATCAACAACAATAATTACAATCCATTTTTTCTTACATGTTGTGTCAGCTGAGTTCCAAACCAGCAGATCAGAAGCACATCTATGGTGTACGTGGCGTAAAATATCACAGCTTGACTCATGTCTGCATAATCTCCCCAGTTCTGCAAAGAATTATTTGCAATATCACAAGCTTTAAAAGTATAGGAGATTTCAAATAATAAATCATTGGAAAATATTATACAGGGTGTCCCAGGATGAAAAGTCGATATTCTGGGAGGTCATAATATCGGTCATTCTAAGCAAAAATGTTTATATGAACATGTGTCCTATTCCGAACGGTTTCCGAGATAGAGCTCTTTGAATGTACAACCGCAATATTGTTGATAAGAAAGAGATATTACGTGTACGTACTGTTTCTAATACCGGTATTTATTGTTCAAGTGACAGAGTTGGTACAGTTTAAAATAAATGTTCGAAAATTCCACCGTCAACATCAATGCACTTTGCAACTCGTGTGAAGACATAGCGTGTTGTTCGTCTGAGTGCGTATTGACGTTCCGTTATGCAGGCGATAACATCCAGTATGTTAACGAGCAGTTCGTCTCGTGTATCCACTTTTTTCTGTACACTTCACTCTTCATCAAACCCCATAAACAAAAATCTAACGGGCTTATG
>Ga0136643_10006890_pt1 | contig 16346 bp, 10 predicted proteins | sample TergutLab28metaG_FD_96883 | JGI IMG/M metagenome (GOLD analysis project Ga0136643, IMG submission 96883) | Labiotermes labralis P1 segment gut microbial communities from Petit-Saut dam, French Guiana - Lab288 P1 (version 3) (version 3) | ecosystem: Host-associated > Arthropoda: Insects >... | reverse complement strand
TTTGACAATAGCTTTTAAAAGGGGGGGGGGCGGATTCTTCTTGAAAAAATTTAAAAAAGTAAATTTCTCCCCCCCCCCCCCCCCCCAATAATGTAAATCGTCTCACTATGCCACGTACTTGTTTTTCTTCTCTTTTCATCAAACTCCGTCCTTAAAGCGTTCACTGGTTCAGTTACTGTGACTATTACCTTAACTAGCTTTGACGGCCAATTAGTGTTTACTCACTTACTACATATTGTTCAAGTAGCGCTGGTTGAATATTGAAATCCTCTAGGACATGAAGCCGTGATTATTTGTAATTTTTACAGACGTTTGGAAGAGAAAGTGGCTGCCTGCATGCTTAGGTTGGTAAAATAACACTCGTCTGAATACCACTAAGCTCCTTCGAAATGTTACAACAAATTAATAATGCATACGGCGATGTACCTCAGAAAAATGTGACCTCCAAAAATCCCTGGTGGTTGGTCAGTAAGCCTGTACTTACAGTTAGAAGGGTTATATTCATTTAATTACCAAATGCAACAATTGATTCCGTCGAACACAACCCGCATTTTGGTGAAATAAAGCACCACCTACATGTACACTTCTGGCTTCGATGTCACCATCAGGCTGTTTATAAGAATATGAAACGGAAAACTTTTACAAGGATGAATCAGCCAGTCAAGGTTGAGAGATAATCCCGTTACAAAATGCTCGTGATTTCAAATATAAAAACTATAGAGCAAACCCTTTATATATATATATATATATATATATATATATACCAATAATGGCAGGGGGTTGAAGTTTTACATCATGCAAAATAATTACATTATTATGTTCAAAAGATGTAGGCTTGAAAGCACTGTTCAGTTATATATATACAGAATTTCTTTTAAAACCAACAATTCCCCAGAAATTAATCTAAAAGGGGAACAAAAAATTAGAGATGATGAAAATAAATTCCTTGCACGTGGTAATTACCAGTTAACCTGTCTGATTGCAACAACAAGTCTGTAGGCCAGGCCAGCAGATTTTTCGCGGCAGATATAAAGAACATTTATTTTCTTTAAAAGCATTAGTAACTGTTCCAAATTCGCGCAACTCCACCTAGAAAACAGCCACTCCTCTTGGGAAATTGAAAACGTTATGCAAGTTCTTCATTTCAATAAAAAATATCATCTCATGAATAGGATAATGGAATTCCATATTTACAAATGGACTATCAATGATAAGCAAGTGAATGAAAAACATACTATAATAACAAATAAAATTTTCGGAACAACAGCAAGAAGTGAAGCCCTAAAACGCAGGTCTGAGTACACCACAGCATTTCATCTAAACCATCCTAAACGCGTGCAGTAGGCAAGGCTTTTACAATAGATAACATGTTTCACACAGGAAACCAACGTTGTGTGTGTGTGTGTGTATGTATGCATGTATGTGCGTGTGTTTGTATGTATATATATATACTGATATCACGAATTCGACCATTTTATATTCTTAAAGCAGAGAATAGAGTAAATTGATATTTATAAGGGATACTGACTCCATATTTTTAGTCAACACCATGTGAATAGTAATTTAATTGCACCTCGCCTTTATATGACATTATATCAAATATAAATCATAACCCTGTACATTCACTTGTTTCAGATTACTCATTAACAATCTGAAATTTACAACCAAAGATTCCTTGACAATACACGCCCCATCTGCCAGATCTGACCATCTTACATCCAATTTTATCTGAACATTGCCTTCAAGCCAACATGTATTTGACCAAAATAATGAAACTCTTATATATTATACACAGATTCGACCTCAAGGCATAACACATACATGTCTATTTTATACAAAGGCTCTGTGCCGTATATCCGACATTACAAGTCTTTTGTGACAAGACTGATATCTCAACACAGAGTGACTGAATGACAGCTGTAAAGTTTTACTTTTCCTTCTATGCAGCCTGATAATGGATTATAAAAAGCGGAATCGTTTACATGTAGCTCTGTTCTATACCAGCTAATCAAGTTGTGTTTGACGAATCCAGTATTTGATTCTATTCTTTACAACACGACTGGCTGAATCACCTTAACCCTTATCCTGCTAACGTGGAGAATATGGTGAGCTCCTAATAATGGCAGCAAATGGCAGAAGGGACTTAATTCGGCGTTTAAAGGGTTAAGATGATTCAATTAGTGAAAGTAGTTTAAACAATTCTGGTACATTAGTTACAAGTTAGATTACTTAGGCTAGCCGGTTAGTTTTTATGGGATTGATGATTAGTTTCAAGCATTTCATTGAAATGATATTATGTGGTTTACTTAGCCTTTCCCTATCGGCTAGTTAGATCGCTGGTCAGGCAGGAGTCTGAACAGGAGAACTGGCCGGTGACAGGCATTTTTTGCTTGCAGCTGTCCTGCGGAGCGTTCGCTCTGTTGCGGCTGAGGAGTTAACATCCTTTAGGGATGATATGCAAATAGGATAACCCCTTCCGTGTACACACCGGGCGGCATTCCAGAAAGAAAAAAATTCAGGATAAAAAACAAGATGCGGAGGACAAATACAAAAGCACCCAGACCTTAAGGGGGCAAGACCGGTCATGCATGGGGGGATGATTATATTGTGCGTACACATGTCCGGTCTGGACAACACACACAAAGATATATCAGCTCGCTGGCAGAGGGGTTGCCGTACCAAGTTGATGGATACACAGCTGTTCAAGAAAGTTCTTCTTACGTTTTTTGTACGAAGAGTGTAAAATAAATACATAAAGGGGAGAGATAATGGGAACAGCATGGTTCAGAAAAAAGGAAGCATCAAAATCAGTAGGTGCACCTGGAATGGAGTATGATTCAATCGTAGATAATTTAATAATAATAATAATAATAATACGTTTAAAAGAAGAAAAGTCGTAAGTTCGAAAGTAGGCAATTAACAACTAGTATCAAATTTTACAGTAAACAAGATAAGAGCAAAGCTTGGGTAGCTCGATCAGTATAGTGTCCAGGCTACTGTCTGGACGACCGAAGTATCGGGGTTCGATTTTCAACAGAGTTAGGCTCACCAGTCACCTCCATTACATCACACCCCTCTGGTCGTTTGACCCTGAAGGTGCTACAGAACTTCTACACGTCGGTAACTACCAATTGACAGCTTTATTCTTGAGGTGTTAGTGCTTAATGAAGCACGAGGTCAAATTTATCTACTTTATCTTTAAAACTTCTCAGTCGCTTATAACTTGAACAGAAATGTTGACTAGTAAAGTAAATCAATTTCTACACGCTGCACTTAGCTAGAGGCAACACGCGCTTCATTAGGAAATACTCACGACACTTAAAGTGTGGCCATTAAGAGTCCTCTGAAGACTACTTTACAAAATATTTACGTAATACTGACTTATTTACAGAAGACTTTTTCGTTTTAGGAAAACCATCGAGGAAGATGTCCATCCAGTCTGTACCGCCTGCTCAAGACACGTGTACTCGAATCCCACATTTCAATTCCATCCTAAAGGTCCTTTGGTCTTTTCGTAATTTCCTGACCTTTTCTGATAGGAATAATCAAGCTTCTGTAATGGCCATGCTATGTGTACGTGTGTTTGTGTCCTCGAGTTAACGTTTCAAACAGGCGGCTAATTTTCACACAACTTGATATGAATATTACGCCACTGGTAGCAACCCCAGCACTATACTTTCTGTATTTCGTACAACCAGTAGTAATAACATGCACGCGCAAAACTGTGAGATAGGAGAGACATTAGCACGGCTTACGGTAAAGCATGAAGTAAGGGCGGTAACAGAAGGTGTACGAGTGAAAATATGCAACTTTTGTTATAGCAATGATTTCGCGAAATATAACACAAGACCGTTAAGGCTGAACAAAATGTCTTCAGCTTTCGCTTTGTTGGCGATAAATATTTATATATGGTAAGGAGGGAGAGCGTAAACACATATTGTGCACGAATAATCGCCGTTAAGTCACCGATTACGGACACGTTTTCAGTACGGCAGTTCTAATTTATAACTAACAACAAGGAGTCGAGTCCTTTTTGATACGGTAACAAGTCTGATCTATTCGACAAGCTCCCTACCATTTGTGTCAATCCTGATCCAGATGAATGAACTTCACGCCCTCCCAATTTACCGCCTCATGATCCAGTTCAATACATCCTTCCATCTACACCTACGTCTTTCAGGCAGCCTATTTCCTTCAGGTTTTCCAACCAAAAACCTGTATAAATCTCTCTTCTCTCCTATGCATACCACATGTCCCACCCATCTCACGTTCCTTTAAAGTTCTACTAGATTTAAGGCAAAAAAATAATCTGTGCTTCGAGAGTAAGTTCCTCACAAAACGAAAATAAAATAAACAATAATAAGAGTAACAGATGTCCTTTACTATACACCTGTGCAGCAGAATCGCTGACTGCACCAGCTCTGATAGAACTCCTTGTCTAGATCTTAAACAAGTTCGATTCAGCCGTTCTCTTTAATTTGTTTACAAACCGTCTCATAACTCAAACAGTCGGTAAAGCTTTGTTTTTAAAAGAACCCCTCATCCGTGAAACTCTTTGCGTGTTTGCGTGTTTGCGTTTTGTGTGATGGCGGTTTTTGATAGATGTGTCTCTTACGTGTGCTAAACAGCTTCATTTCAATTACAAAATTCCTTGATTTACAAATTGATAAGGGGACCGATTGGAGCATGGGGTTCAGTTAGATAAATGGTCGAGGTCAGTAACATTACTACTCTGAATTTATTTCGCCTATTTTCCTTTTTTTAATAAAGAACAGAATAATTTTTGCGGTAATTCTGTCAACCGTAGAAAGATAATTTACACAATAAAATTCTGAGACTGCCGATTGGTGCAGAATTTTGGACCCCTCGGGAAAGTCTGTTTAAGAAATTAGGGACTTAACTTATTTCTTGCCAATATATATTTCCATTAGCTTCGCCGTAAATAACAAATTAATACAACGAATGAGCTCCTTCTTCACAGGCCAACTGCCAACATTTCATGTCTTCAGAAAAATGCATTTTACGCTGGCATCAACATTTTCGACAGTTTGGTCTGACGAGTCGTCGGAGTGAAAAGGCACAATTTACAGCAGCATTAAGAAGGTACTACACAATCATGTTACTCTGTTTATGAATGTTTTATGTTTAATGATGATTCACAATACTGTACATACATTGAGGGTGAGACTGTGCATCTTCCTCATGAAATAAAGTGAAATGCCAACTTGATGTAACTAGGTAATTTTATTTATGTATTCTTAGCTCGACATGTTTCTGGTACATACCCCCATCATCAGGAGCATTAGATGTTGAGTTGCAGCATATGATTTTCTGCACCGAGTTTTTGGATGGGTGGTGGTCTTGAGAGTCGCTGCGTAGGTCGTGTTTACGGTGCGGATGGCCATCCGCACCGTAAACACGACCTACGCAGCGGCTCTCAAGACCCATCCAAAAACTCGGTGCAGAAAACCATATGCTGCAACTCAACATCTAATGCTCCTGATGATGGGGGTATGTACCAGAAACATGTCGAGCTAAGAATACATAAATAAAATTATCTAGTTACATCAAGTTGGCATTTCACTTTATTTCACTGTACATACAATCTTTATAGTATCTGTATTGTAATAATCCTGAATGTCTTGTGTGTTTAAAATACTCCTTCTATTTATCACTTATTCCACATCGTACTCTCACTTTGGTAAACCTTTGGATCTAAGAAATGTGTGTGTGTATGTATACATGTCATATGTATGTACGTATGTATATACGTATGTATCTAACGTGTATTCGAAGAATCCTCTACTGGCCTGATTCGATTCCACGCTCACGAACTGGGTAGGAAGGAAAGACAAAATCCATTTGTGGAGTTCTCATTTCGTCAGTAAAGCTGACGAGGGATCGACTCCCCCATACCACAGTACCGCTCCCATGCCACAGAAGCGTTTATGACCAAACTAAGTACAGGATAGGCTGCATTCTCACAAAATTAAAATGTTCGACCAAAATATAATTGAAGGGTTTATATTCCACTGCGGAATATCATCCTGTTTGTACAAAGCTCTGCGTGTCACGGAGAAGTCGACTGGAATGGAAGTGGGGCGTGACACGGGTGACCAGTGACAACGTGTGCGTGATCTACGCAAAAATGACACATCACAGTCACGCAGTGCTCACCAATAAATTCTGAGCGATCTCGGAACAAAGCATCACGCTTCACGTATGCACAGGTACGATAACAATTGTGCATGGATTGATCGCAGGACTGTCACAGTGTCTCTAAAGACTTCTACGAATGTACAAGAAACTTGCTTGATTTGAAAGATGGTGGACATTGTAGACCAGAGGTTCTTAACCTTTTTTGTGCCATGAACCCCTCTGAGAGTCTGGTGAAACCTACGGACCCATTCTCAGAACAATATATTTAAATGTACAAAATAAAATCCATAGTTATAGGATCTATATTTATGTATTACAATCCGTATTATAGGTTGCATTACACGTACAAACGAAATCAATTACACTGGAATACAATTTTCCTAATATTCAAAATACAAATGGTAAGATGGTAATATACGTTCTTCTTTAATAATCCATGAAATAAAAGACAATACTATAAATAAATTTAAAAGACAGGCAGGTAAATATACATTTATATACGAAGGTAGATATATTATTGTTTCACTTTCTTATGCTATAATAATTTTAGATAGTGAGATTTACTGAAGTTAAACATTTTTGGAGTCTAAGGCTATAAAGTCCTTTGTTGCTTACATTAATTATTGAATAAAAAGGTAAATTTCTGTTAGGTTAGGTTAGGTTAGGTTACGTGACGTTACGTTAAGTTAGTGAAAATGCAGTTGTAACATTTTCCCCATCCAAGTTCACGGACCTCCTGAAATCTATCCGCTGGACCTTCAAACACCCCAGGTTAAGCACAGCTATTGTATTTCATGTCATGTCATGCGTGTTTTACTGACAGTAGATGATGCCCACATGTAAACACCAAGGTGCTATGGTAAATGCTTTCTGTCCAGTCTCCATGTCAAGGTCGAAAGTACACATGATGCATGGAAAGCGTGCATTGGTCATTACTGCCGAGAGAACGACTGAGCCTCTCAGAATATTTCCTGGGGCGTGTTGGTGATTAAATGTCGTCTCTCATACACATCGTCGCAAGACGATTTCTGGACAGTATACAGATAGTTTCGAATGAGTAGACGATAGTGAAAAATTAACAGGAAAGGGTGCGGAACGAAGTCATGGTGACTAAATTGAAGGTGTTACTCTGGCATTTCTGTGGCCGGACTGAGGAAAATAAGAAAAGCAGTTGATGTTTCAGTTGACATTAGGACCCAAGTCAGAAGCATTATAATTCTGTCAATATACTTGGGGAATTGATGTGACATATTAAGGTAAAGTTGTGCATGTGCTTATTTACGCACCGACATGAACACGCAAACTTCACTCGGCACTAGACGTAGATCAATGTTAGCTGCACGTCCTGGCTGCTTTATCCTCAAAGGAAGGGTACCCGCTACCGAAATAAAATACACTATGGGATACAGAGCCAGTCTGAGCACTGGCGAGACGAGAGAAATGTTTGTCCTTGCCCGGAATCAGATCCCAACTCCTAGGGCATTCCAGCCCGTAGCCTAATTACATGTACTATACTGAATGCAAAAACAGGGAAAAGAAGGGAAGAAGAAATATAGGTAAGAGAAAATTAAAGAAAGGGGAAGAGTAAAGGCATTAGGAAGTAAGGACACAAGACATACAAACAAAGCCATACGGAAACTCGATAGATTGTGAGGTGAACTATTTGTCGCGCGCTTTCATTACTGAGGGTGTAGCAAACTCGGGACGGTGTAACAATTCCAGCGGCAGCATCATGACGTGCGCCGCTACGTGCGTCGGTCCCTTGATCGACTGGTTAGTTCTCCGGCTTCGTATTCAGGGGGTTCCGCTTTCAAATCTCGGCACACACAGTGTCAATCTTTTAAGTAAGATTTTTGTGGTTTTCCAGAAAAATGTCAGGACATACCTTAAATCAGACTTCCTTCCGCATCCTGGTCTGGTCATTATTCTTTAATCTCCATCGTACGTACGTGGTATATACCATCTTTATGCAACTTTCATTGAATATATTGTCAGGTTAATCAGTCCTCACTCTACCGAACACGACGGTGTCAGGATGAAGTTATCGACTGTATTCGCAAGAGACCCTATTCGAACCTTGGTCGGACAAAGTTCTTCGTAGTTACCCTTACTTCCTCGAGACACATGCCGGGTTGTTTGTTGATTAGGTCACGATGCTAGTAGATACAGGAAGTTTCCCGTTATGTTTCGGTCACGATAATGTCAAATATTTATTACCGAGCAGGCAACAAACAAGCAAATTGAAAAAATGGTTGAACATGCATAAAGGTGCAACCTATAATGAAAATATTAAACTACAGAAACAAAACATCTTTGTGTAATTTCCTCTTCATCCAACTCCACAAACAATAAGTCTAACGGAATTAGGACTGGAGATTCAAACCGCTCTCTCTCTCGGTAACCATTCAGAATTAGAGACATTTACATATGAACTTTTTTTTCACAATGACCGATACTATCACCTCCAAAAATATTTATTTTTCCTCCAGAATCATCCTGTATCTATCCATGCCTTTTTTACTTTGACGCTGAATGGAAATGAGTGGTTATATTAATTCACTGACAGCACAAACGGCCGGAAATATCGCCCGATACCCACTGGATAGGAGGCTGGGGGTTTCATGGCCCAAATACATGCTATCGAACCAAAAACGTTTTCTTCTCCTGATGAAAATGAAATCCTGATCGCTCAGTCGTTCCCCCTACTCACTATAAACTAAGCTATCCCAGCTCCAACGACAAGAATATAGTTTAATAATACAGAAAAAAAAAGAGTTTATCTTAAGAAAAAACGGATGAAGGAAGGGCTCATTAGCTTGTATAGAAAGGGCGCCTACTTTGGGGAGGTGCAATATTTTCGTGAAGATGGTCCTGTCACCGCCTACCAAACACGAGATGTAAAACAGATGACAGCATGTTCCTTCTTTCAAATCGAGAACTAATAATTCGCGTCATCTGTTTAGCGGTAACAAAGAGCAATAGTTTGTCGTGCTGCAGAAAGCTTGACAAAAATGACGACTGCTGAGGAATAGCGAGTAATTATCTGTTCCTTGTTTTGTGCTCGTAGTTAATTACATGTTCCTACGAGTTTTGTAAGACGTGTCAGTTTGTGTTATCACGAAGTACGTCTAGATAATACAGATTAGAACTTTTCCAACTAAAGGAGCCTACTCCTTACTAGGCTCCGGGCTGGAAGGTACCAGTAGCGCTAGAGATGTTTCTCTTCTCTAACACGTCCAGGATGGTTCTGGAACCCAGCCAGCCTCCCAGTTCAGGAGGTACTGCGTTTATTGGCTGGTACGTAAAGTAGCCAAGACACTCAGCTGAACACTCAGCTCCATCTAGTTCCTAGGCCATTCCCCCTATTTGTTTTCACAGTGTGTACAGGGACAGCTTTACCTTTACCTTTTACTCGTACTGCCTATTACGGGAAGGTCAAGAGTGATTTTGGAACTGCCCAAATATGGCAAACAATATTGTTTACAGCAACACAGATACTTTTGACAGTGGTTGTACATGAGTAAAGTCAGCAGCATTTACAAGAACTTGTACCATTGCCATAAAAATACCCAATACAATATACGTTTCAGAAGGAAACACGTTCCTTAACCTGAAGTAGCAGCAAGCAGTTTACTTCCGAAACGTAGTGTACTGTTTGAGTATTTTTATGGCAATGGCAAAAAAGTTTACAAACGCTGCTGACTTCACAGCAGTTTATCGTACCTCTATTTTTAGGATCTTTCGCAAAATCGCGAAAAGCGACTATTAGCTTCGTCATGTCGGTCCGTTCGTCCGTCCGTATGGAAAAATTCAGCTCCCACTAAGCGGATTTTTATGAAATCAGATATTTAAGTACATTTCGAAAATCTGTCGAGAAAATTCAAGTTTCATTGAAGTGTGACAAGAATAACGGGTACTTTACATGACGGCCAGTACCCATTTTGGATCATAACTCGCTCATTTCACCTTAGAATGACAAATATTTTAGACAAAATTTGTAGGAAAAATAAAAAACATTATATGTTCAATAATATTTCTTTTTTAGAAAATTGCTCCTTTTATTAGATAATGTGGAAAAATGTTGTACAGCCAGACAGACCACAGATGACAATATGGCGTATGCGCATTGCATGCTTACGGCTACAAACACACACTCAGAATATGTAATAACTATTGCGTTTCCACTGCAAAATTGGTAGCACGAAATTGCCTCATGTTGCGTTATACGTACAATGCCAGTCTCGTTTTGCCATAGTAATAGCAGGACAACAAAACAACAGATACTGAAAGACAAAGCTGTGCTCTTGTATTTCCACATGTGCAGTCCCCAAAGCAAGCCGCATGTTACAACACTAGGCATTCACAGCAAATGCGAGGCCCATTTTACACCTATGCGGAATACGGAAATTGGCAGTTCTGAAGCAGCACGTGCACTCAGGTTTCCGCAGCACGCTGGCTGGAGCTTTACGTTAGCAGGGCAGACTGTTCCAAGCCAAGCCTGGCAGAATCCCAATTCTTGTGTACCTGCGGGTAGGAACACATCCCACGCAGTAGAGGGCCTTGTAGTATGTATACAAGCGAGTCTCTTCGCATGGTCTTCCAGCCGATAGTAAGAAACGAGACAGTAAATGCCTTCTCAAAAGACTGGGAAGAAGCATTACGAAAGCAGATGAATAGTTTTTGGAAAGATAATCGAAGGACGCTCTGTAAACTCCTCACATCGAGAGCCAAGTTTCACACCCAGCACAGTGCTGAAGATTGTCTTAAATAAAGTTTTTATTTCCTATTTTGGTACCACTATCTTTTCATATGTTATGTAATGTTCAACCATTCACATCATTTTCGCGAACTTTTATGTCGCACTTGCGCGTACTGTCTGACTAACTTGCCGTAGGTTTACACTGGCATCACGGACAGAAGGGGTTGTAAATTCCTTGGTTAATTACAGTCATTTATTTACGCAACTGAACTAACAACGTAACTGTGTTATAATGCAGCAAGCGTCTCAGGTTGATCGAATAGCAGATTCGTGTTATTTGTTAAGCCTTCATAAATTCCAATCTGACCTGCTCATAATGTAAACATTTTTAAAAAGGGAAAGTGTTTATGATCTAAAGAGGTGTTATTAAATCCCGAAACTACCTGAGTTGTAACATTTGCATCTGAGTCAGTACAGCCGAACATTACAATAATTATCTGCCAAAATGTGCTCGTTATCAATATCTGTCATTAATATGTCGGCGACTTTCACGTTTCTACTTACGTATATGGGGTTACACAATTTTGTGAGCGTGTTTAATTACTGTACTGGCGAAAAACAGGCCTAATTACTTGCATATGTTAGAGGAGTCGTTATTAATTACAGGCAGTTTAAGTCACACGTTGCGAAGGAAAAATACATTCAAAATGTTGCACAAATATGAAGGCTGTAGAAGCAACAAATGTAAGAGTGTGCGAGATAAAATAAATTTTACTCTCTGGCAGTCAAACTTATGTCAAAAGAAATACTTATGAGGTCTGCGCCCTTCTGGGATATTATACAGCTTAGGTATGTAGTTCGGTCAAGGGTCAAGCATTCGAAGAAGACTGCTTCACTCTTGAAAATGGGACCGACAGGTTGTCCCGAAACGTCGGTATTCTAGTACCAACCTACGGCGCCTAACATCCTAGAAGATCGAATGTCTCAGCTACACCGCGGAGGAAGTCTAAAATCTCTCAGATATACGAGTATTCGTCCTTAAACAACACAAACTTGATCATACATGCAGCAGGAACGAATTCGTCTTGTCTTTTTGACCCTGCTCAATTACAGTCTTCAACTCTGATACAATTATACCGCCGTACAGTCCTTATCCTCCCTGAACGAAATTTTGTACGACAGATTTAGTTAAAAGAGAGAAGCCATTTCTGGAAAAGAAATGACAGGTCTATCTAGGCCTGACAGGAACGAAAATGTGTAGCACAAGACATTTTGTTGCCCACAACATGTCACTGACTTCGACAGCAAGTTCTCTAATGGCATAACATGAGCTTCAGTCATTTCATACATCCTGCGTTGCTGCGCTACACCAAGCAATAAAATCATTTTAAAGAAATATGGGAACCGGATCGTAGCAATTTAGTCTGTCTGCTTCACCCTTCAAGCACGACTGCTTCACGTGGTCTACGGTCTTGATCTTAAAGAACGAAGGGCATTAAATTCCGAGGCAAGTTAAAACAGAGAAAATAAATTATTCAATGCAAATTCCGAAGCTATTGCGGCTCTCGTAAGCGTCTGAGTAAAGCCAGTAGAAGTACGGAGTGGGATATCGAAGAATGAGAATTCCGTCACCCCTTTTAAGATTCTGCCTGCAATATAAGTCTAAAGAGGTCACTTGGTCAGCGAAGGTAGGTTATTTTGCAAACACCTTTTATGGTATAATCTAAATAACGCACATTGTCAAGGAACGGTGAAGGTCTTCGTGACCGAGTATCCATGCTTTTAGACCTAAAAGCTATACAGAGCACACGGAGTGTCAGTACGTCAGTCACAGGGTAATTAGTTCTGATGGCCTTCCAATGGAGCAGTTATCGGAGGATACTCGGGAGGAACAACAGAAGTTCCCGAAGAACCCACACCCAGAAACTCTCAAGACAGCTGCCAACGAAGATCTACCGATCCTCTTCTAGTCACATCTGATCCTGCCATTAGCAGTCTCGAGACCTCGTGCACACAAGCATGTAACATCACTGCCGGAAGAAGTTCTTATCTTCTACGCACGGCGATCAGGCCTTGTCCATTGTCGGTCGGATAAAAGAAGCGAGGTTGAAACAGTGAATATATTAAGGTTTTATATATTGTCTGTTGAAAATCAGTGCCATTTTTTTTTTTATTTTTATACTTGTCTAAATATCAGAACACAAATTATGTAAATGACGCAATGACGATCGACCACACAGAATTTCTAGAACTGTCTACAGAGGCTGCGTCTCGTTTTCTCGATATTTTTAAGTCAGCAATGGGCGAGATCCATTGGCTTACGCCCACGTTAATCACCAATGCGGCATGTGTGGGTCAAGCAAGGCACCTTGTTCCCTAAAAATAAAAAAAAATATGAAACTGATGAATGGGACACCTCATGGGCACATTCTCATGTTGCTCACCTGGATCAAATCTAAGGAACATATTTCAGGGTTTCTTCGTAACATGAATTCCAATGTTAAAAGCACAGCAGAAAGCACTGTAATTTTGACGTTAGACGGCCACCGTTCTCACATCTGACGTACTGATGCCACTGCCACTGTTTGGTAGAATCATGTGGCCGTATTTTGCCTGAAGATATACAGCACCCACAAATCGTTATCACTCGAAGTACTATTTATGGGGTCCTTCGACACTAAGGTCCAGACACTTCAGCAATGGAACCGAACCGATTTAGAAGTGTTATCAGTGTCTACCAGACCGGGAGCTCGTCGGCAGAGCTCACAACAAACGGGCTGCAGGTTATTTTGCTGACAATGCCCCCAGAGTTGAGCTATTTTCCTGTTATAGAAATGATTTCAGAGCTCACGATTTTAAAGATTTGAATAGAGAACAAGGGAGTCTATCACGTCATCAAAGCATGCCAAAAATAAAGCGCTGACTAAGGACGTAATTATTTCTTATGAGAAGCAAACTGCCGCAAGAAAAAAAAACGCACTGGAACTCCCGAACTCCCCTGTATAAGAAATAGCATCGACAATCTCCAGAAATGGACCCGTATCAGAGAGACGCGAGAAGAACAAAATTCACGGATAAAACTTAGCAGTAAAGACACTTCGTCGCAAGACAAAGTTTAAAAAAAACTCTGAAGTATTTCTATAATTTCAGCTCGATGATTCTAAGGTGTACGTCGAATACAGACAGTGAAGCGATGAGGAGGCAGTCGTAGAATTAATTTATCGGACACGGACCACGACAGTCAAAATTGGATTCAATGTGAGGCGCAAGAAATTGGCATACAAGTTATACTAACTCCGAAATTTAGCAATGTGTGTATCAGATTCGAAGTAAACTGCAATTAGCTATACATTTCCTGTATATAATCAAACCACTCCAAATTAAAAAGTCATCTTTGATTGGAGTACAGTTATTTTCTTTTCAATTTTTGATATTCGTAAAACGTACTTTAATTATGTTCCCACTACAAGACTCAGCAAACAATGCAAATAAGACGCCTGTCCACTACAGACCTATAATTAAAAAAACTTTAATTTGCGTGAAACCTTGTTGATATGGCTAATTTGATTTAGGTATGGACATTTTAATATTGATTTCGTAAGCAGGAAAATATTTGATATTAACGTATGAAAGTTTTACTGTTTACAAGACACCAATCTGTAAATAAAATCACGTTTATTTTAATCACGAAAAAAAAAAGTCGCGTTTACCCCAACCTTCCAACGCTCTACTGTCATTCTGACCGCTGATTTAAAGCACCTACAAATAATTGTCCTCCCTTAACAGAACGTGCTATGTCTCACAGTCATAATGTATGATTCAGTGAGGCAGAATAGTTGTTTTATATAGTTTAGTTGGCTAAGACTTGGAATGCAAACAAGATTACGATATGCAGAGTTCTGACGTCCTGTACCTCGGTACACGCGCAGGCAAAGAAGAATCTGCTGCTTTCATCTTCAGAAAACCCTAATTTTCGAGGCTGCAGTATCGACGATGTGAAGACTGTAGGCTACTTACAAATGTTGCTACACCGTGAAATTGTCGGGGTCAGCGTTCTTTTTCAGGGTATTTTGCACAACAGCTGTCACTCTTGACGTCTCTTGTTGAACTGCCTGTCATTATCCACACACCCTAGAATTATAACAGCTTCCAGCGGCCATGCGCTTAGCAGCCACAGCAGTTACTGCTGAAACTGAACGGTAAACGTCGTGACTAGCCGAGGTTTAGGTTCTGAAGGCGGCGAATGTGAAGGTTAAGGTCTTCCGAGATGCAACGCCGTGTAGTTAGGTAGAGAGCTACCACAATTTCGAAAGGACGTGCTGTCTCCATCTTCAGGATAGAAAAAGTAACGCAACAATGAACGGAAGCCTATAAGACACGAAGAAATAAAGGCCATTGGCTCCCATTAGCTCGGTCGTTGTCCTGTTCCACGTGTCATGCAGCCTAACTCACCTTCCCGAGCCACTTGATTTTCTACCATGAAGATGGAAGCAAGAATCACAAAAAATAGAGCAACCATATACCCTACTTCTGGAACTACCCAAATAATTTTAATGAGACCGATACTAGAGTATGGAGCGGTGTGTTGGGACCCATACAGAGAAGGTCAGGTAAGCGCCTTAAATCGCGTGCCAAAGAGAGAGGCTAAATTTGCAAATAATGTAAATGAGTCGGTTTGGGAAACTTTGGCACAGCGTAGATTGATAGCCAGAATACGCTTGGAAAACAATCAAGAATAGACTTCTAAAACCATTTTACCTGAATAGGGACGCTCATAATCGGAAAATTAGGACTAGGAAACAAAGAACAGATGCTGGTAAATATTCCTTCGTAAATAGCACATTGGAAGCTGGAACCAATTACCTGCAGGCTTACTAGCGTCTTTCCCCTGTAAACTGGACACTTTTAGAAAGAGGGTTAAGAATGTAGTTACAAGCAAACGGAATTCAAGTGGGGACTGAGTGTAAATAAGTGAAGTGATGTGAAGTGTAGTGATGTGGAGCGAAATGACGTGATTTATGCTAAGTGTTTTTGTTTTGAAGTGAAGTGGAGTTACGTTGAAGTTCTTGGGGACAAAAGTAACATGCACATTAGGGTGACCTTACACTGAGGGTACTTGATTGTACTGTGACTATTTTATTTGGTGTATCTCTTGTACTGTGGTTGTTTTAACTTGTTTTGTAATATGTGGGTGTGTGTATGTGTGGGATTTGTAATGTGTGGGTGTGTGTATTTGTGGGTTTTGTAATGTGTGGGTGTTTTTACAATTGCGTAGGTGTTTTGGTAACATGTGTACTTGTATTTGCTGTATACTGTAAATTCATTACCGTGTCCACAGCAGCCCGCCACTTCTCCCTGTCCCGAGCCAAATGAATGCAGCCCACACCCCTTCATCCTTCAATCCTATTTTCGTTGTTACACCGTGCATGTTGTCAAGTCACTCAATTATTTTACCAACCACTGCACATATATAAATTTATAAAATTTA
>Ga0136643_10006888_pt1 | contig 16347 bp, 3 predicted proteins | sample TergutLab28metaG_FD_96883 | JGI IMG/M metagenome (GOLD analysis project Ga0136643, IMG submission 96883) | Labiotermes labralis P1 segment gut microbial communities from Petit-Saut dam, French Guiana - Lab288 P1 (version 3) (version 3) | ecosystem: Host-associated > Arthropoda: Insects >... | reverse complement strand
CGCCTAGGTCTCCCCAGTGGTCTCCTTCCCTCCGGTTTCCCCACCAAGACCCTATACACCCCCCTCTCCTCACCCATACGCGCCACATGCCCGGCCCATCTCATTCTTCTCGATTTTATCACCGGCACAATATTGGGTGAGGTAGTACAAATCATTTAGCACCTCGTTATGCAATCTCCTCCATTCCCCCGTTACATTACTCATTCCGTGCATATTCTTACAATTAATACATCAGCAAACAAACACACTTAATCAAATACAATTCATAACATGTATTAAACTCCTACATGTTTTCGCACCGGGGTGCCATCATCAGGGAATTTTGGAACAAAGGAATATAAGGAGTTCACTACTTGTTACGAATTGCATTTTATTAAGTGCATTTTTTGGTCGACGTGTTAATAATAATAATAATAAACTTGGCTATATTTTCCATTTATCAGCCATCATTTGACCAATTGAAATATACAGAGGAAATATTTTCGAATATATAATGTATCATGGAACGTCCTGAAATCTAGAAATGCCTCGATTTAACGACATAATAGGGCGGATGGATTTTCCGATATTTCTGAATGTTCGTTAAACAAACAAGACACGTATTATTAACCTTTGTTTTGTTTTTGGCGCGACAGCCCCCCAGTGGGCCAGGGCCTCATCATTCACGAGGTTTCTAGATCACACACAACGACACACCACAGTCTGTAGGACTCCTCTCGACGAATGATCAGCCCGTCGCAGAGACCTCTACCTGACTACACAAAACACTCACAACAGACAAACATCCGCGCCACCGGTGGGATTCGAACCCACAATCTCAGCAGGCGAGCAGCCGCAGACCTACGCCTTAGACCGCACGGCCACTGGGATCGGCTATTATTAACCTTACGAAGACTAAAACTAATCCGGATGCCGGTCCACTCTGACGAAGAAGGCAGTACGTTTCTCCGAAACGTCGGAATACTTAATCATCATGCCGTGTATAAATCCGAACGGAGACCATAATTTATCAAAAACCGTCGTGACGACCTGACAGATTATAACAAAATTATTATTCGGTGTGTACATCAATTCTGTACGTTCAGTATATGCAGTTTCAGTAATCCATTCTGACGAACTCGCCAGTAGCCTGTGTTAAGCAAACAAGCCAGAAGCTGATACATTCCATTTGTCAGGCGGAGTGGTGTGTGTGAGTCCCACATGTAGGGAGCTGTTGTGTGCAGTGTAAGGACACTACCAGATGTAACATTGTTTGTTAATAGAGAAAGCGAATAGGCGACAGGACTGAGGTTGTTATTTGACGTGACAGCTGACAGTTGGCCATTTGCACTGAAAATTTACGGAATGATAAGAAGGGAGTTGAGATGCAAACGCTTTTAACTATTTAGGTCAGAGGCGTGCCTACTTTCGGCAGCAGAAGATAAAGGTTTGGGAGACCTCAAGGGTCGCCGTGTACATTAAGACTGTCGGACTGTCCGGACAACTTGTCTTGAGGCAGACATTTGTGTTGTACGTTTTTCCCATGCACATAAAGTGTTCTCCAGAATGAACAAGAGGTTTTCCAGATCAAACTTAACCGTTGACCTTGTTTGTAAAACAGAGTTTTGACGTTTTCTTGTGGGTGGGAGTCGATTTTTTAAAATTATAATTTAGATGACTGCCGCATTTAAAGACGGCGCAATAAGGAGTTAAAAGTTCATTTCCAACTACCAGTGAGCTGGTTGTTATGCGTTCTTTTTACGAAATATATAACGCTTAAAAGTTAAAAATGCAAAAATGAACTTATGATGGGCTTGTCAGTACCCACACTTTAACATCACGGATCAGAGTCACGGAATATATTAATTTTAGTTTTTAAAGTATATGAACATTAAAACCCAGTCTATACAAGACCCTTTACTACAGCTTTTGCATAATGCCATGCCTTACAATAACAGATCTATATATTCACTTTTATTTCACCAACACATGCACTTGCTAATCACACAATATCAGTGTTGATACATTAATTATTAAAAGGATAAACCACTAAAATTATTGGAACTCCAACATGTTTCGGTTTTTCATAAAACCATCCTCAGGGAGCCATTCGTGCCTGCTAAAGTTACGTATTGTCCGTTATTATTTTTCAAAGTATGTTGGCAGCATGTCGTATTTTATTATGATGGGTTCGGATTCCATGTTATTCGTTTTCCTTATGTTGACCTCGTGTATCCGTGCGTGTCGTGTGTGGTACAGGAATCATACCACGCACGACACGCACGGATACACGAGGTCAACATAAGGAAAACGAATAACATGGAATCCGAACCCATCATAATAAAATACGACATGCTGCCAACGTATTTTGAAAAATAATAACGGGCAATACGTAACATTAGCAGGCACGAATGGCTCCCTGAGGATGGTTTTATGAAAAAATGAAACATGTTGGAGTTCCAATAATTTTAGTGGTTTATCCTTTTATTAATTAATGTATCAACACTGATATTGTGTGATTAGCAAGTGCATGTGTTGGTGAAATAAAAGTGAATTGAAGCAATATGCACGGTACAACAGTAAAAAAAAAGGTATATATATGTATATATATATATATATATATATATATATATATATATGTGTGTAACATTTTGCTATATGTATTACCAAAATACGTAGTCCGTGATCATAGTCCACCGGTACCTTTTTAAGTCTCAGTAATTTAGTTGCAGGTCTTGCCCGCTTGCGTAAAAACATGCATAACTAGACACTATATAAGTCGAAAATTTCTGCGAGATTTGAGTTCGTACAGGGATGTAAGTGAAGACTCGTCTTCTGGGATGTTAATGAAGAATCGTCTTCTGGGATGTTAGTGAAGACTCGTCTTCTGGGATGTTAGTGAAGACTCGTCTTATTTGGTGTTATTGAAAACTCTTCTTCTGGGATGTTAGTGAAGACTCTTCTTCTGGGATGTTAGTGAAATCTCGTCTTATTTGATGTTATTGAAGACTCTTCTTCTGCGATGTTAGTGAAGACTCGTTTTCTGGGATGTTAGTGAAGACTCGTCTTCTGGGATGTTAGTGAAGACTCGTCTTCTGGGAAGTTAGTGAAGACTCGTCTTATTTTATGTTATTGAAGACTATTCTTCTGGGATTTTAGCGAAGACTCTTCTTCTGGGGTGTTAGTGAAGACTCGTTTTCTGGCATGTTAGTGAAGACTCTTCTGATATGTTAGTGAAGACGCGTTTTCTGGGATGTTATTGAAGCCTCGTCTTCTGGGATTTAGCGAAGACTCTTCTTCTGGGGTGTTAGTGAAGACTCGTTTTCTGTCATGTTAGTGAAGACTCTTCTGGTATGTTAGTGAAGACGCGTTTTCTGGGATGTTAGTGAAGCCTCGTCTTCTGGGATTTTAGCGAAGACTCTTCTTCCGGGATGTTAGTGAAGCCTTGTCTTTTAGAATGTTACCAGTCGGCCCGCTTTACATCCCAGAAGAGCTGAGCCTTAAAATGATATGTTGTCGGTGATACTAAAAAATTATGCCTGTTTTTATCGATCCAAACCATTTAGGAAACTTATTTAAATCTTTGTGTCATTCATTAGTAAAGCAAGTGGAATATGAGGAACACCGACATTTGAAACAGACTACCTAGGCCAGGAAGCTAACAAGATGTAGTCCCTTAATAGCATTTAAATTAACAAGGTAGAAAGACGTCTCATCAGATTTTAATAATGCTTGAAGAGATCTTTATGCCGCTTTTTTTGCAGCTTATAAACATTTTAACGCACGGGCTGTTAGCATCAGTCTCTACTGCTTTGAGTAATAAAAGAGTGCTTGATGTCACGAAATTTGATGTTTAGAACCCGGAGTTTAGTAATACGTAAGAAGCATTCACTGACTTTTTATACAGTGCATTAAGTTGCACGTATCATCGAAGAGGTTACAGTAAAAGGAAGAGTCACTGAACAGTGGATCGATTTAATTACTTTAGTGGGCCAGAGTTTACGTGAAAAGTTGCGAAGAGTGATGTCTATCGTTAGTTAACAACAATCGGTCCGTTAGTAATGGAATTGAAGGTTGTTATTTATCGTACAGAATAGAAGAAAGATCTGTGGCATGTTACAGTTAAATCCATAATTGTCAGCGCGTCAGACGGAGACGTCGCTTAAGAGAGTGGTGCAACCCAGTGAACGTAACTGAAGTAAATGCTGGGAGAGGAGGGTATGGAGTTGGCCTCCAGGGACTCATATCACAGTGAACAAAAGAAGAAAGGTGATATTGTTGTGTGTGATTTTAAACAACAATGCACAGAGTGGTAATTAATAAACACGCCAAGTGAACCTCAAGTTGCAATAAGTGTCGCAGTAATCAATCCTACCAGATGCTGAGGTCCTTGCTGTACTCTATCCCCTGTGTCAGGTACTCAACTTTGTAGCCGATAATGCAGTACTCTGCAGTTGTGTAAATATGACTAAAATGTACTGCGTAGAATTTTATCTTCTACAGATTTTGTCAAGGAAGGTGAGACATGCGATGCATTTATCGTGCATCAGAGGATGTATACACTACTTTAATCTAAGCGTAATTGTTTCTGACCGCTGTGTGTTACAAACAACATGTCTGTTATTTGACAGAAACCATCCCGTTGTGCAATAATAATTGTATAACATATACCGTCAGTACACAACAACATCAATATAGTAACATAATGCATGCAATACGTTTTACCATGACTACATGTTTCGACTGTAAACGGTCATCGTCAGGCCAATAAAGAACATTTTGTTTAAGGTACAGAGTGCTACCTTTCTGTACCTTAAACAAAATGTTCTTTATTGGCCTGATGATGACCGTTTACGGTCGAAACATGTAGCCATGGTGAAATCTATTGCTTACATTATATTACTATATTGATGTTGTTGTGTACCGACGATATATAATATATTATACAATTGTCTGTTATTGCCTGTTTCGTCAGTTGTTTTCGTTTCCTCCAAACAAAATCTAAAATTTGGATTTATTTCCGTTGCCTGGGAAGCGCCTTAGAAGGAGCTAATATGAGCCACCGGACACTGAAGAAAGTTTTGACTACGATGTACAGCATACAGCCTATTGATATTTATAGTTTTATGTACTTACATATTTATATGTATGTATAGTCCCAAGAGACATTGACATCACACAAATAGGCGTAATCTAATTTTAAGTGAGAGTATTAAGGGCTTAGAGTCGCATGAACCGGCTATATTATTATCTGTGATATTAATTTCTGCGGGGCACGGGGGTGGTGCAGTTGTTGGAGGCACTGCGCTACAAGCCGGAAGGTAGCGGGTTCGATTCCAGAAGGTGTCATTGGAATTGATCATTGACATAATCCTTCGAACTGGGGTCGAATCAGCCTCTATCAGAAATGAGTACCAGGAATGTTTCCTGGGGGGGGGGAGGTAAAGGCGGCCGGTGACTAAGGCCGACAACCTTACCACCTTCATGTGCCGACTGTCCGGAAATCTGAGAGCTTCAACCTCCCAGAAGCCTCAGGGCCAGTAATTGGCCTGCACAGGGATTGTTTTAGCTTTACCTATACATATATTTCGTTCGGCAGTTGAACCATGAAGGAAGATAATAAATATGTACCTTCAGTTCCTCCCTCACAGAAAAAAAACTGTGTAATTGACTGAGAATAAGAAGTTTGGTCTATCTGGTATATGGAATGGTCACAATGTATCAATTTTTGCGAACATCAGGATGGACAGGATAATTTACATCTATTATCGAAATAAGTGCAGCAAGCTAAAACAGCATATAACGAGACGAAGTCTGTCATATTAAATTTTTTTAAGAATTTTTATTCAATTCATTTCTTGACTTATTTCACGAGGTTGTAAGAAAGTGAATCTGATTAATGAAAGAAAGCGACGGTTCTCTGTCTTAAGAAACTACTTTTGGAATTTTCGTGGAAGAATTACGAAACGTCATCGTGTTAATCACTTTCCCGACCAAGTTTCGAATCTGCCGATTCCCAAAAATAGAAGAATGATATTGGGCATTGTTTTCCTCATCGCTACCAACAATACCAGTATCTATAGTCACATTATTTACATACTTACTCCATGGAGCAGGGTCCTTCTTGAGAAGCTAAACTGCTTTCAGCTAGTCAAGAAATTCCCCGCATATTATGGTATCCGAAAGTTCGTTACCGCATTCACAAGTGCCCGCCACCTGTATTAGATCTAGTATGTTCGTATTGATGTTCATAATGCAATGGGTCTTACGATTTGTAAGGAAATGAGAGGATTTCAAGGTTTAAGAAATCAGTGAATTTCAGAGAATTGTAGAAAGACTTGCTGTGTGGTGAAGAGTAATCTAGTTCCGGCGCTCTTTCTTGTTCAGACGATATGTGACACTGACCAATACAGCTTACTGCTGCCATTAAGGATGCGTTAATTTGTCTCCTGACCTCCTGATATTCTGTACCTTTCAGTTTGTTGACTGATGAAGTGTAAGACGACTGATCAGCTGGAGGAAGCCTAGTATCCGGGTTTTGTTTTTGTTTTTACACACACACACACACACACACACACACACTGTTTCGTGCACTCAAAATAACAACGGAAATAAAAAAACTCCCGTCTATTGAATTACTTCGATCCCAATTTGCCAATTCATTATTATGCATAAACCGTTTTCATGCGTTACTTCTCACTTTGACAGGGGTGTAAAATATTTGAAAACGAAAGTGTTCCTTCAATACAGCATTCAGACCAAACAGGCCTCTAAAAAGATGTTAGTATGGATGACAGTATGGTATAGCGTTGACCTTGAGTAGCACATCGAATTAATCAGCCTTTTTATAAACCTCGAAGGTCATAAGTTAGTCCACACAATCATCATATATCCGGCTATTAATTAATCGCACTCATATCATAATTCTACGATGTCTTCGCCTAAAATAAATTGTGATATTAAACTCCAATCTGTATCTGTAACAGGCATTGTTCACATTGTAAGCAGAAGAACATAGGGAATGCATTATAATATTATTATTCAGTCTGTGTGTTTTCGCTGTTACCCAACTGGTACAGCGAAATTAATGTGACTTTTTATAGTGTGACTTTAGCAAGGAAGATATGGCTCCCTGATGATGGTCCTAGAACCGAAACATGTCGGAGCGTTTTAATGTGTAAATTTTATAAATTTTATATATATGCAGTAGTTGGTATAATAATTGAGTAACAGTCTGTGTGTATTTGGTTTTGATGTTTGTTACATTCTAATCTAAAATTCTTTGTCAACCCTGGCAGGTTTTGGACCGGTGGTTGTCAGTTTTAATAATATATTTCGATCTATGCCAGCGCAATGTCTGGCATGTCCTGTCCCTATACATAAAATTTATTGTCCACATTGGGAATTTGCAGGACGAAAGCGGATCCATTTTCATATTTTCCCTTCTTTGTCTTTATAATATCCAGTTTGTTCCATCCCTTTATTCAAAGTGTTGTCATTGTATAGTCTGTCTTGCAACAGACCCATAGCTAATTCCACAGCGAGTTCGCCACAGGGTGCGATCTAGTGCTTCCTCTTTCAGATTTTAGTATCGTCTCTCTTCGTTAAGGTCATCCAATAGCTACTTACGTCTTCTTCCTCGTCTTCTCGTCCCTTCTATATTTCCTTTAATAACGTGTTGTAGAAGACAGCTCCTGCGCTTACTGTGTTAAATCGAGTTAACCTTAATTCGTTTTATTGTGGCAGGGTGTTCCTTTCTTCCTTCATTATGTGTAATAGTTCTAATTTTTTCACACAATCAGTCCAATTGATCTGCTTCCTTCTCCAACACCACTTTTCAAAACTTCAGTGTTTAAGTTTATTCATTGATAGATATCAGGGCTAGAAGAGATCCATTTTAATATTGTCTCCCCTTCCCGTCTTTGGGCTTGTAATGTCTGGTTTGTCTCATCCCTGTATACGAAATTCTCTCTCCACATTGGCAGGTGTGATGACCAGAGGGGGGTCCAGTGTTTATGAGCAGAGGTCACACACAGCAAATCAGAGATATAATTCCTCACCATGCTGCAAACTACCTGTCCCGCCTCTTAGCGGCCTAAACAAGAACGTCAGTCACCGCGTTGATTTATTGCATCTTATCTTTCCTCAGGTCACAACATTCTATCATGACATTGTTTTTCACACCTTTCCAATTACATTCGCCGCCGATTATTCAGTTACATCATCCTGCTGTTATTGGTTTTTGGCTTATTTAATTTCGCAGTGGTGGTTTAATGTCAAAAACGTAGTGATTAATTCCTTGCCTATTGTTTTTAACAACACTGGTTGGACTAAACAGTTTCTGTAGTGTCAAATGTCACGGAGAGGTGATCCAAAATACTAAGGGCGAATATGGAAGGATAGCGCCCTATACTGTTAGAAGATTCGCTCCAGAAATGAAAAAAATCATGCTATTCCGTCCAGTTCATGCCAGAGATCCCAGCAGGCTACCTGCTGAATGGAAGCGAATGAACCCATTTGTTTCCTGTGCTGATTGTTAAGTTTCCATACTGCTTTCCTGATATAAAGGCAGAGTGGTGTACGAAGTTAGACCCTAGCAGTAAGCTGACTGGCATTTCCTCTTGAGAACGGTTTCCAGAGCAGGCGACAAATCTGTAGTGTCGTGCGGTAAAGAGAGTGACTTGGACCTAGCGGAACTAATGGCAGTATTGTTGAAGGTCTTTACTGCGTTGTAAGTGATAAATATACAAAATGTTTTCTTACAACGAATGTTTCCCAATAAGAAGACAGTGTTTTGTACCTTTTATTGACTTAACGCATTTCTTACACATTCTCTGCCAGCAAGGTCATTAAAATGATACAGTTTATTTTATTCCTTCGCTAATTCCTTGTGTTTATTCTCATTCGTTACTGTCTTTCACTTCTGAATGCATTCATAATTACTCTTTTTTGGTGTTTCATCTTTCTCTGAACTTCATTTGCTTTATTCTTTCCATTATATTCTACAGTCACTGCTTCCTTCCTTTTCCCCTTTTCTTTTTCTTGTTAGACTATATTTAGTTTTCTGTCTTCATTATTTTTTTCCTTGTTCCTTACTTTCCCCTCTTTTAATCTAATTTCAATATTTTCTCTACTCTTATGTTTTTGCTTACATATTTGTTGCTTTCCCTGCTTACGTCTTTAATTATTTATTTGTTTGTTGTGTTCTTTTCCCTTATTTTCTCCTAATAATGGACTGACAACCGGTTTTTTGGAAGGTTTACGTACACATAAGTAAGCTGGAAATGTTTCATTGACGGGAATAATCTAAATTTGGATTTAAAACCTCTGGCTGAATTCAATTTTTGTGAGTTTGACGCAGTAATGTGTTTGGGGTACATGTAAACAAGGATGTGACGTAAAAGTGGGAGGACAAAAGATCTGGGATGATAGTCGCGCCCGTAATAAATGCTCATTGTTCTTCAAGTGTTGTTGACTTCGCAAAAGTATTTGATTGTAAACTTGACTTTATATTTATTTCAACGTGGTTGTGGAAGTACTTAGCAAGAAGCCTTAGTGTGTGAAACAACAAATTTCGCTCTTCAGAGTGAAGTTTTTGTTGACGGTTTCTTCGTTAACACAACGCAATTCATTACATCTCTGTGTTATTGTTGTTTGAACACATCTCCATATCCTTGCTGTTAAACTCAGTTTGAACCAACAACGTATAACACTTTTAATTGGAGAGAGATTTCCTCGCTTTTTCTTCTGAAGGCATCGTATTACCTCCAATGTAATTTGCTGTATTGTAAAAAGGAGTGCACTCGGACCCTCCAGGCAGTTTGTTGAAATCTACCTCTATAAATCTACAATGGTCGTAATTTAAATTTTGAATGGTTAGAGTACTTTTGTATCACGAGAGAATAAAGGCGCAACATTGCAGCCAAGTTAGAGTTTGCGTCGCTTCTACAGTTAAAAATACTTAGTGGCTGTTAATTGCACAAGGCTATTATTTGTTGCAGGTGTAAGATCAAGGTCTAAGTTTGTCTCAATATGCACACAATATTCATTGTCTCAAAGGTGTGACGTGCAAATTTACACGTCACACCTTTGAGACAATGAATATTGTGTGCATAGCATCTTGTGACTCAATTGACAACATAGGCCTGAAGATGACTGAGCAATAGTCGAAACATGTAGCCTATGTAATTACCTTGTGTAATAAAGTAGTTGTGCTGACGTACATTGTATAATATTATATTACGTTTATGAGCACATCGTTATGACTTTGTTCAAATTATTGAATCAACTGCATTTCACTGTACTGACAGTGATAGGGGTAGTCCCTGCCCACGTTATGAAGACACACGATGGATGGAGGTACATTTCCGTTTATCCTTTACTTCGGCACGAGATTGCGTAAGTGGAAAGATTCGCGCCCCCAGCCGCGTTGCGACTGGGAAGAAGAGTCGTGCGCACCCTAGAGACAGTCTGGGCATATGGCGAAGTGAAAAGTCCCATATCCGTCCTGGGAATTGAAAAACGCTTTTTCAGGTATCCACCCCGTAACCTAGTCACTAGATCGGCTACGTGATTGTAGCTGCCAAAACAGAGGGAAAGCTATAAGTTGCAAGGGAGCCTGATACTTCTGTAGATGGTTGTACATTTGCCACTATTTTGTCCCTGTTAGGCCTAAGCTTTGATTTTTTTTTGATTATGTTGTTTTAAAACGCTTCATAGATAGCGGTGTAAGCAGTTACATGATTTATACCACCCGATTTCCGTCCTTCCTATATTTTTTGTAAAACTTCCTGATATATTGCCCTAGAGGCGGGGTATCCAACCCGCGACCCGCCAGGTTGTGTTATGCGGCCTGCGGCCACGTTTGTAAATTATGTACGCACATTAAAAACTTAGGCACTAGTTTAGGAGGTTGGTGTAACACTTCCTGTGATTTTTTGCACTGTGACCCGCGAACCAGCTTACATAACGCTTGACGTTTGTGGTCCTTTGCAAAATAAAGTTTGGACACGCCTGTCCTGGAACAAAATAAAGAGTATCCTCTTTTTTTGTAGTCAAGTATGAAACTGACAATTGATAAACGATAATAGCTCTGATAATCTTCTGCAGAAATAGAGTTTTCGTACCAGAAGGATCATGAGTAAATTCAGGGTAAATTTAACAAAAATATATGCTTGGGAAATTGGTGCCTTTAGTAAATGTAATTATTTAAAATTTTTTTGAACTAATTGAAAGCGTAGACAATTTTTCTCGAGTGTATGACCAAAGAAATGTCTTGCTTTTTGGAACATGAAAATCGACCAGCTTGCTCACTACAGTACACCGTTGCATCAACCCAGTCTTCCACGTCCTTCTTCTCCAAGGTAAATTTTAATATTAATGTTAACCTTGGGATGGCGCAGTCTGTGAAGTGTATAGACTGGGCTGAAGGGCAGAGGAATCTTGGTTAGGTCCCCAGGTGACGTAAACATGTATTTCTTCAAGCACCTGACCAGCTCTGGGGTCCACTCATCCTCTTATCGAATAGGGGATTTTCCCCGCAAATGAAGCGGTCGAGGATTTAAGCTGACTGCTCACTCCGATTTAATGTTGGGGTAAAAAAAAATAATGTCATTTTACGTCCTGCCCCCTCCCCCGCCCGTTCTGAATGGCGTACAGAGGGAGAACTCTTAAGTTTCTTCTAGTGTGTTTGAGGCCCATCAGCATTTAAGGCCCCTTATGTCTGTGTCGTCAAAGTAGTCTATTTTCTTCACTTTTGTGACTACGGTTCTTTGCCAGTGGGCGGGTTGCTCAGTCGGTATAGCGACTGATTACGTGCTGGACGGTCCGAGATCGAGTCCCGGTGGGGACGAGATTTTCCGCCCTTCCAGACCGGCCCTGGGGCCCACCCAACCTCATGTAAAATGGGTACCGGTTCTTTCCCGGGGTAAAGTGCGGCCGGGGCGTGCTGCTGACCACTCACCCCCTTCTAGTGCCGCGGTCCTGGAGGAGTACAGCTATACCTCTACCCACCCTCTGGGCCACAGCGGGCCTGTAGCGGGATCACTTTACTTTACCTTTACATTTCTTTACCAGCCCCATTTAAGATGCCTTGCACACAGCGTGCCACAATTCTTGTCCGTGTTCCACAGAAGGAAGCGGTCCAATAGCACATTCCTCTATGGCACATTTTAATCGTGATTTCAGGCTTCCACCGCAGTGTCAATCAGGACTTCACTCTTCTGGGATATTACGCGTCGTCGATTTGTAGTTAGTTACTGACGTTTCTGGACAGCCTATCGGTCTCACCTCCAACGGTCATGTAGTCCAAGAAGATTCTTCTTGGACTGCTTGATCTTTCAAGATGGGACCTATGGGCTGTCCCGAACCGTCGGTAACTGCCAGTAAACGCTCGTAATTTCCGAGAGGAGCTAAGACCTTACGTTTTAATACTTATACAGTATAACAAACGTCTCACGATGAGGATTTGTTTATTGACATACCAAAACTCTCAGCTGAAACGCATCACGTTTTGGTTGTCCGGCAATGCGTATTCACTGCCTGTTACTCTGCAAACCTGTAGGGAGTCTCCTATCTCGGGAATCAAACTCCCACATTCCAGTTCGTGGCCAGTAACTTTTGTCTGAGCTTTCCTTCTTATAAATGCGAATAAATTACTGCGTGTGTTATGTATTTAATTAAATTAGTATCTAAACATAATTTGCCACGTAACATCCTTTTCAAAGGCAGACTAAATTCGTTTTTGCACGATATCATGCGATACATTTGTTTCCCGCCACTTCCTGAAAGCAGTCTGATGTGGAGGGAGGGGTAGTGATAGAAAGGCCTACTCCAGGTTCAAACCCGGAACTGCGACCTGTAAGGTCAAGAACGATTTGTTTGAGGAGAAATTTGTTGTTCGGCCTCCCCTTGATCTGGTCACGACCCGCAGACCTCTCGTCGGGCGTGTGGTTTGCTTGCAGGTAGCGGCCTCAGATTTCCAATTGAGGTCGTTCAGGTGCGAAGCCTTCAAAATGTAGTCCTGTGACTAAAGAAACTCATGCACACGTGAACTGTAGACTCGGCCAATACATTATGGATTAATTCCTAGTGGACAAAATAGATTCGACAGCTGCTTAGGTGTCGGGGCGTGCGACTTGCAACCATGCGCTGTACAAGACAAAGTCTTATTAATGTTCGCAGACTGAGTTTAAAACTTACCATTTGCCTGCCTCTTAGGTCAAAATGTACAAAATTACTATTTCGCCAGTCCCTTTAATAATTTCATAGTATGAAACAAGAATAAAAATGAAGAAATTTGACAAATGTGTATTCTAGAAGATGCATAATGACACATTATAGAAGTTCAGTGACAAATGGAAAATATTACACCGTGGTGAACTGTATACTTGACACGCTTTAATTCCTTGCGACGAATCAGGAGAGCTGGAATGTTCTGGACCTGTAGCAGTGTTCTAGATGTGGTGTAACTGATAAATATGTAGAACGTTTTGGTCATATTCGGGACTTTTTGCTCCAAGACAGAAAATTTGTAATATGTAGGGAATAAATACAACATGAAGTTTCATATTGGGTAAATATGGAGTCTAGTGACGGATTTTTGTTGAACACGATTTAAAATTTAAATTTCCATAAAAGGATATTATATTTTGTCTGATTGTCTTATTTGTCAGTGACGTGAAAAATGTCAGTCATTACAGGCTTATATACTAGCTAGAATTCTGCACTCAGCATAAGAGCTTAGAAGGCGTAAATAATTATGAAGTTCTGTTTATTTGTATATACATTTCGTGAAGTTTAGGAAAAACGGGTTATTAATGTTTTGAAGACATTTATTTACATTGTACAGAAAAGGTACAGCCCATGCCCCGCATAGAACGCGATGCTTCTCCGTCAGAAAGACAGCCTGATTAATGCTGCTCAGAAAAACAATGTGTGCAGTGTAAGCAGCACGCGGTACACTGCTGTGACGTAACACAGCCTTTTGATTTTAAAGAAGCTAGTACATACTATTATCATTAGGCTTTAAAAGGTTAACTAGAATATACCATTAAGCAATCATAAGGTTCGTCATCACCGTTGTGTTTATAATAAACTAGATTGGAGTGTATGTACTTTTCTAACACAACTATATGATGGTAGAGATATGTATATAATTTATTACATAAAGAACAACTACATGTTTCGGACCTTTTCATTGACAATCTTCAGGTTGATAAATGAAAAATCTTAGTAACAGCTATACTCGACTTTTGTGGGTTGTATACAGTGGGGAAGTAAGAGGTGAAGTGGGTACGAGATCTCGATGTGTTGTGTAGGATGGATGGTGTGGGTACAGGGGTTCTGTTATTGTATGCTATTCTAGGTTAATATAGTTGAATCTATGATATCATCTTATGTTTGTAGAGATTATATGTACATGTACACTTAGTTTATAAATATAGTGTGCAACTTTATATAAATGTAATATCTATAGTTATGGTAGGTTAATTGATCTAAGACTATACACAATATAGTTCCTATAGTTATAGTGGGTTCATTGATCTAATCACTTTGTTATTACATTAATAGCAGAACCCGTGTACCCACACCACCCAACCTACATAACAGATGCAAGATCTCGTACCCACTTCACCTCTTACCTCCCCACTGTATACAACCCAAACAAGTCGAGTATAGCTGCTTACTAAGATTTTTCATTTATCAGCCTGAAGATGGCCAGTGAAAAGGGCTGAAACATGTAGTTGTTCTTTATGTAATAAATTCTATACATATCTCTACCATCATATAGTTGTGTTAGACAAGTATATACACTCCAATCTAACATTAAGCAAAGAAAGTGCCCGTTCTTTGCCCAGAACTTCCTCAAAAGTAATTCCTTAGCTATTTAAGTTTCTTGTTTCTGTGACAGTTATATGGATAGGTTTTGTAAATTGTTGCTGATCGCCTTTCTATTATTTACGATCGTGGTGACGCATACTGATCTTTTGATAATTAAACATTTGTAAAGCCACACAGGTCGTTTTAATTACCAAGCTCTTATAACCTCGTTAGGAAAATCGACCATGAAATGCGAAATTCATAAAACTGCGTATACACAAGTTTTTATTACATGTACGAATTATGACACACGTATTATACTGGAAGAAACTCAAATAAGATATACTGTAATTCATGACGAAGCCCAGTATTCTTCTTCCATTAATTGTAGCATCACCGAATTGCGCAATGAGGGCCAGCTAATTTTTTACAAGGAACAACCGAATAGATTACGTTCTAGTTGAAGCTTCACAGCCAACGTTATGAGCTACGTCTCTGATTTACACCGCTGAATTTACTTGTTTGGTTACACCCTCATGATGCTACAGTACTGCCGTCTGTAGACATCAATCAACTTGCGCCTCAGGTCGGAGGTAGTAGAATGAGCTGGGCTTCTGGGATCCATTAAGCTGCACTGGCGTCTGAAAGCATATGAAGTGCAGGGTGATTACAAAATGTTTTCCTTACTTGTAAGCAATGCACGTATAATTTAAAATTGAGGCGCGTTCTTGTAACAATTGTTTCAGTGGAAAATCGATGTGTTACATATTCTAAGTGTGTATCTGTAGCCTTGGGTATTCAACATGCAACGCGCATGCGCCATATTGTCATCTTTGGCCTTCCCCGCTCTACAGTGTTTTTCTACGATTTTGGAAGAAACGTTATTGAACACAGAATATGTTTTGGTTTTCTCTACAGCTTTTGTCGAAAGTGTTTCCAATTCTGAGAAGCACTGAGCGAGATACGATCATAAATGTCTAGTGGTCTTCGCGTAAAGTACCCGTTATTCTTGTCCGCTTTTAATGAAACTCGAATTTTCTCGACAGATTTTCGAATAATACTCACGTGTCAAATTTCATGAAAATCTGTCCAGTGAGAGCCGAGTTGTTCCATACGGACAGACGGACGGAGGGACGGACGGACGGACAGACGTGACGAAGCTAATAGTCGCTTCAATTTATCAACCAAATAAACACATATAATTTCATATAAAACACTTTAAAAAATTTTAAAACACTCCGACATGTTTCGATCTTGTCAGATCATCATCAGGGAGCTTTGTCTCTGCTAAAGTTATGTTACAGTACTCACAATTCAATTCGTATTTGCAAACGAGGTGTTGTGGCAGCATATCATGTTGTATAGGAATGTGATGTGGAGCAGTGACTCGGTGTGCTTCAGCACTGCTCCACAACACATTCCTATACAACATGATATGCTGCCACAACACCTCGTTTGCAAATACGAATTGAATTGTGAATACTGTAACATAACTTTAGCAAGGAACAAAGCTCCCTGATGATGATCTGACAAGATCGAAACATGTCG
>Ga0136643_10006886_pt1 | contig 16347 bp, 8 predicted proteins | sample TergutLab28metaG_FD_96883 | JGI IMG/M metagenome (GOLD analysis project Ga0136643, IMG submission 96883) | Labiotermes labralis P1 segment gut microbial communities from Petit-Saut dam, French Guiana - Lab288 P1 (version 3) (version 3) | ecosystem: Host-associated > Arthropoda: Insects >... | reverse complement strand
GATTACACAGTATGCCAGAGGCTGCCTGTACAGTAAAAAAGTGAACTCCTGATGATGAGCTCCCTGAAGCTCGAAACATGTAGAGTGAAGGACGAATAACCCTGAAATAAAGGATAGTCCATAAGTGTCATCTTGTTGGTAATTATTTTGGAACAATTATAATGATGCACGGAACAATTAATGTAAAACAAATGCTAGCATTCAAGGTTTATTAGAAAGTCCCATAGAGCTGGTTCGGTGCTGCACGTCAGAGCGCTAACAATCGAACGCATATAAATCAATTTAAACGATCGGCTTATTAAAGAAGATAGGCGGACCAAAGTTCACCGAATTACCTTTTCCAAGTCCAGATCATATGTACCATCTGCTGTAACACTAAGAAACTCCGCGTCTTGCCACGCATTGTACTGTGTGTATCACATGGTTCTTACAACGAACATCTATCGCTTCTCTAAGCAAAGTTAAATAGGACACTGATTATATTCTCTGTGAGGTAAAATCCCAGTTTTGGTTGCGTTCGCAAAGCAATTGCGAAATGACACTACAGGCTTCATCGTGCTGGTCCGACCGCATGAAACAGAGCGTAACCGAACCAAAGGATTTCCCTAAAAGTACGTATTTGGGGTGTTTATTAAAATTTGTATTCACTTACCCACTTTGGTGAAAATCTAACAAAAATAACACTACAGTTTGCATGACGACCTGCGTAGGTTTACGATCTCTCGCTAGGATTGTTCTTTGTAACTGAGACAGTGTTTTAGGTTTCTGTGACCGTGCATCGTGAGCAAATTGTAAAGTGAGAGAGAAAAAACCAACAAGATGCAAAAGTTAGATGTTTATTATCAACACTTTCTCAACATGTTTCGGGCATCATTATGCCCATCTTCAGGAGAACAAGACGTATGTTACTGCACGTGGTGTGCTGCGCTGGTTCTGCTGGTTGTGGTTGGTAGCAGTTGTGGGACGCTGCGTTGTAGGGTGCGAGCACTGTGAATTAACCTTCACAGTGCTCGCATCCTACAACGCAGCGCCCCACAACCGCTACCAACCACATCCAGCAGAACCAGCGCAGCACATCACATGCAGTAACATACGTCTTGTTCTCCTGAAGATGGACATAATGATGCCCGAAACATGTTGAGAAAGTGTTGATAATAAACATCTAACTGTTTCATCTTGTTAGATTTTTCTCTCTCACTTTACAATGAGACAGTGTTCTGTGTGAGGTACGTGCTGGGGCCGAAGAACCTTCCTATAAAGATAAAAGACCGTGTTTGCTGTGAGGTACGAACTGAGATAATAGAAACAGATAAGCATGAAGCATCGCGCATGATCAATTTTCAATGACCAGTATCGATTCATACGAAATGTTGATTTTAAACCTACCTGCTTAAGATACCCAGTGCCATCGATATCAGATCTCTTTCCAAGGGAAGGAAATACATAGATTATAGTATATATTAAAATACACAACGTTCTTGTAAAGAGCAATGACGAATTTCACATCTGAGGACAATAACACAGGGAGCACCCTCGAACTATTAAGTTCTACGGATATTTCATAACTTGTCATGTACAGGCTAGCATAAGTGACACAAATTCAGTCTACTAATGGATCACAACCTAACTGCAAGCAGACAGACGCACTGTTACACAAGACAACAGGCAGAGAAGTATCAGTAATTTGTAAGTAGACAATCCAGATAACTACTTACAGTAATAGAGACGGAATGAAAGATTTATAACTTTAAAATTGTGAATCCTGTTGTGTTCCACTACGAAATAAGTAATACAAAATAACAATGGAAAAAATACTTTAAAAATAATTCCTTCAACTACATGTTTCGACCCCATAGGGTCATCATCAGGCTGACTTCCTAATGGTGGGTAAAGAAAATATGTGCACTGCAACTGTGTAATTTCCTTTTTACATTCTTTTACCTGTATATGTCTTAGACTTGATTAGCAATGGCAACTTTAAAATTATGCATCCCGTTGTGTTTGGTTATAAAATAAAGAATAAACAAATAATCATCACATAGAACGTTACAAAATAGTTAATTCAGCTGCATGTTTCGACACCATGGGTCATCATCAGGTTGGCTTCATGTAGCTGAATGAATTATTTTGTACATTTGTTTTTGATAGTTTTCTGTTTATTCCTTATTTGAAAGATTTATAGCCGGAAGAAACGGGAATGGATCTTCGATAATTTCTTGGCAGTCTTCTGGGATTAGCACAAGACAAGATAAGGGTGGATGACAACATGGCTGTAATGAAATGGAAGGAGGGGTGAGCTTCTACCACAAGAAGCACTTAGGGAGTTGGCACTTAAGGAGCGATGGTCTATTAAGGGAGAAAGGAAAGAGATATTCGTAATAGACCTACACTTTTCTCTTACATAAAGCGGGACAGTTCAGATAGGACGCATCTCATCCTTAAGATCCCCTTGGATATAATAAACTGGAGTTACCCTTACTGAGACTTTTCATTGTGGTTCTCAGTTAATCCTGGTAAATGCCCAGAAATTCCTCAAATTATGAAAACAACGCTCCCTTCTACATCACGTTCACTTCATTATTGACTTATCACACTACCACCAAATGCTACACATTCTGAGGTAATGAAGATATCGTTAAATAAATTACATATAGAAAAAATATAAATATATAACATAAAACAAATGTGTGTTTTACTGATTTCATACATAATATTAAATTCAAGAACCACATATTCTGTTGCATGATTGAAAATCTCCATTCAGATCCCTGATAATTAAACTACTTCAAATGACGACTTAACATAATCTAACAATTCGCTATCATACAGCTGATTCAGTGCCATTTAATAAGCAAAGTATTCATCTTCATCCCATAGTGCAGTTGCAGTCATTCTAAATCGCATGAGTCCCACCATATAAGAGGTTACCTGTACTGCAGTTGATACGAAATCTTTAAATAAGCAACAAATAAGGAACTCACCATCATTGTTCCCATGTTGCTCTCACAAGTCAACGAGTGTGTTGCTGCAGAGAAACTGAAGTCGTTTCAAGTTCTAGGCCACCTTTATATATCGATACCTAGCGCCGCTTGCAAGAGAAATAACTGTGACAAGGCATTCCTTTCGATTGGTGAGAAGGCAGTGGAACAGTTTTATCTTAACTCAAGAAGTAAACTGTTAAAACTTTCCCATTAAGACAAGTGAATAGCTATGTGCAGCAAGAAGAGGAGGAAAGACTCCGTTCACACTGGGACGCCGGCGGGCGCCTCACACAGATTCGTTCCGCAAGGTTGACCTCTTCACTCCAAACCCGGAATTAACATTTCAAGTTCTGCGAACCTTTTAAAGCAGACCGCACATCGACACCAAGCAGGTGGGTGCAAAGATATCGCTCGGAATGTGTCTAGATCGAATCTCGGACGGCTTACTGGCTCTCCTGAGAGCTTTCTGGCTAGTCTGAAGACGTTAGAAGTTGTATTAACAATGTTTTCAACATGATCTAAAAACAGATAATCTCTCCACAAAATACGCAAGCCGAGAGAGCTCAATTAGTATAGATACCTGACTACAGGCTAAACGATGGAGAAATAGACGTTCGATTCCCCGTGGCTCGAGAGATTTGTCAAGTCCAAAACCAAACAGACAAACTATTGGGCCCTCCTAGCCTTCTTCATCATGATTCGCTTCCCGAGGTTAAAGCAGCTGGGACGTAAAGCTACTTAATTACATCTAGTGACGTGATTAAGAATCCATGAACCCTGTCTCGAATCCCCGCATGCATTCACGACGCATCGCTTACTTAAACACTGGGACAATTTTACCATTTAATTTCACAGAAGAGAATCACACCGAAGTGAATTACGCAAGAGCAACCACACAAAATTATCAGCAGCTGAAAAATGTACATAAAGTCTGTTAGTCGAAAATTTTCTACGGAAGACACACTTGCAATCTATAGACGTAGATGGCGGAATAATATAAACAGGGGCCTAAAGATAAGTGTGTGAGGGTGGAGAATGTTTAATACTAGATTCCAGGGGTGTGGTATATTCAACACACTAATAAATTTTGGAGCCCTACAAAAGCTGAGAAATTTGTTTCACCACAGTAAAAAATATATAGTTCTCCAAAATAATTCAAGTACTTACTTCAGTAGTTGAGCACATTTATTTACGAGTACTTACTTAGTCATTTTATTTAACATCGCTGTCAGGAGCTAGGATAAATGGCGTCGGCTAATACGATAAAAATATTATAGCTTACCACTACCGGACATTATTTTATATGACAACTCGTACTAATTCTCACTCAGACTATTATGCGTGACGGCATGCGGTTCAACGCTCGCCACTGTTCTGATTTGCCATGAGTCGCGGTCTATATCTGTGAGTCTAATATATTGCAGTTAATATCCCTCACTGAATGCAATAGTGGCACAATCCAAAAACTGCCATTCTGGGTTAATAGTACGATTCAGAAAAAAAACCTGTAGCAACTACCTCCCACAATACCAGCACACTTGTTAGTTGAAACGCACCCCGCTAGATGTCATTACTGTCGGATGTATTTGCTATAATTTTGAGCTCAATCGTAGTATGAACTACAAATTAAAAATTTTTGGATTGTGCCACTGTTGCATTCTGTGAGTGATATGGTGTTTTTAATAATCACAGTTAAAAATGCAGTACTTAAAGTCTTTTCCTTTGTCTCGCAAACAAACGTCACAACTAACAATCGCGTTATGCTTTGCACGTCAGAGTTTTGCTGAGTTGTGTAAGTTAAGAGGGCATATGGGAGTGACTTAGAATCATTTGTCAGGCAAAATGTCTTTAAACATAGATGAGATAACACAGTACATGAAGGGACGTACGAAAATACGTAGAGTCTGATCAGGTGTACTATGTGTTTCGACATTTTCCTGGACGGAATGGAGAAAACTATTAACACCACGGTCAGGATAATCGGTCTCCGGGTGGAGATTTGAACCAGGAACTCCCCGAAAAGAATCACCCAACCGCACAATACCGTCTGTCGATTTGACGTTGCGATGGTAGACGCTAGTCGTTACGATGCCTTGAGTTTAACACATGAAATTTCAGACATCGAAGACTTCGACAGTTCTAGAGCGGAGATATAACAGGCATACTTAAATTTAACGACATCGTATTAACTATACAGTTTCATTAGATCCACTGTCATTTACAGTTAAGTCCTCGGCTTAGGAATATTCGTGTTAGAAACATCCGCACAGACGAAAGACATCCAAACATGTTCCCATTATAAATACAGGCAACAACCGATGTAGCGTCCCTCCGCCTTGCAGTGCCAACCTCAAGTGGCGCCCACGCGTCTGTGAAAAGAAACTTCCCGTTATACAGTATTTCGGTTTACCGCCACCCTCCATATAGCGCGCCAAATGTAAACAAACATGGCGCTATATCGGTTTTTAGCTGTAATAAGAATTTCACATTGTGAGACAGCTTTCGCGCTTGTAACGTAAAAACGGAGAACTGGGGAAGTGACTCAGAGCAAATGTTTCGAGCGATACTACCTCATTTGCCCTGTGGCGTTTTTGTATTTACATCACGTGACTATTACATTGAGTCTTTTAGCACATGCTGAGTGTTAACTGTCTTTTGAAAAAAAAATTTTGAAGTGACAAAGAGGAATCAAATTCTAGTGCAAAAAAAGGCACCAACATTTTACATTGTTTCGACTTGCGAACGGTTCTTTGGAACGTTATTCGTTCACATGTTGGGGGCACACTGTACGACAAATTGTGCACTGTGGTTGAATGCAGATGTCGTGGCCCTACTTCGGTCTTCTCATACAAGGATTTCGAAGGGTCGTTCATTAAGAAAAAAAGACTTATCTGCCTAGATTCGATCCAAACAACACTCGAATGTAAAATACGTTATAAAAACCCAGTCTCTTCATGTGTATTGTAATTAGACTGCATGCGGTTTAGTTGTTCATAGGCGGAGCAGTTTTCACTAGCAACCTGCAGCATATATTATATATAATCGTCAGGGTGGACTATTACAAGAAAAGTACGTGCAGAGTCTATTCTATCTTCATTTTTTTTAGGTGCAAAAGCCTGAACACAGCACTTCGTCTACACATGCACCATATAAATTTGGTATTGCACACCGACTGAGTCAAATGAAATGAATGGTTTCAGAAAGGGGAAAATGTTTCACTCACTTTAAACTCCGTAACGGTAATATCGTCTTTACGTTAACCACCCAGCTGTGTTAATATGCAAGAAGCCAATAAATGTAATAGTAGAACACAATATGTGTTTTAACCAACAACTACATGTTTCGGCTTGTTTGTAAAGCCGAAACATGCAGCTGCTGGTTATACGTGTTTTGTTCGACTGTTACATTTGCCGATAACATTATGCCAAACATAAAAATATACGTACGAGTGTGACGGAAGTGATGATGCCAGACTGGCAAACGACGATATGTGCAAGAAGCTATGACGCTAAGCACTAACGAGTACGTACGGACTTTGGCTACTTGCCTTCCACAAATCATTTTATTCATCCAAGTTTCTCTCTTCGTCCATCCATCCAACTATCCAACTATATCTACCTGTCTATCCACCTGTCTGTCTGTCTGTCTGTCTGCTGTCTCTCTGGTGCGCACCTAGCCAACTGCTCTCTCTACAACACATTCCTACACAACATGACATGCTGCCACAATATCTTGTTTGCAAAAACGAATTAAATTTTGAATATTGTAATATAACTTTAGCAAGGAACGACAAAGCTCCCTGATGAAGATCTGACAAGATCGAAACAAGTCGGAGTGTTTTTAAAGCATTTTATGTGAAAGTTATGTAAGTGCAGTTGTTGGTTGATAATAGAATTGATTTTTGTCTGATGTTTATGGCTCTTGCTTCCTTTGACAATTGTCATTCTTGGGACGCAACTGTCCCAGTGTCTAAGCTCGTTATTAAAATATACAGTGTTTAAGATAAAGCCTCAAACACGACGTAAGAAGGTGGTGAGTACGGCCTAATAATCTTCACCCAAAACTGGTACACCTCACTTTGTAGAATCCTTTTTATAATTTAGAATTCGTGGTGGCCTGGAGAGTCATTCTGGGCATAGTGAGCAAGAGCACACTGCAAAGGCTCAATCCTACCTCGACCTTTTCGTACATAAATTGAGCTACATTCTTCGTCGTTTGTATTTAACACAATTCCGTAAGTTTCCTTCACGTTAAAGTATGATCTTTAAAGATCTGTAACGCTGCACGGTCATGGGAATAGCCAATTTTTTCTGATCGTTGACTATCATACGGAAAAATCAGAAAACAGGAAGATTCCCTTGTGCTTAACTAAACACCATGATGTGGAACTGCAGCTCTGCACATTATTAACCCTTATCCTGCTAATGTGGAAAATAGGGTGAGTTCCTAATAATCCCAGCAAATGGCAGACGGGACTTAACTCGATATTTAAAGGGTTAATCGCAGTATTAGATAATGGCAAGTTTAGAGATTCATGTCCCAGCCGCTTTATATTCTGGGAAGAAGGGCATTTTGGTATAATTATGGTATGAGAGACTGGGTGAGTTTCAGAGCCAGCCTGGAAAAGGTGCTGAAGAGAAAAATTATTTTATCTGCTGGAAATCAAATCCTGGCCGTCCAAATCATAACACAGCGACCATGAAGGCGAAATTTCTTGGCCTTTGCATTGCCTATATCAGTCGTCTTCTATTTCTTCATACCTGTACCAACTGTCTGAATGAACATGATTTTCTGAGAAACCCGCGCTAAGCAAAAATGTAGCTTTTGGTTGCAAAATGAAATTAAGCCTTTCACAAAAACAATCTTTATTAAAAAAAATAAATTATTTGAGCAACACTTTAATGAAAAACAAGCACCGAATGAGCACAAAGATGGGGACGAAAAATAGAACGTGAAATATAGGATTATGAAAAATATAGTAACCTATTTCATTGCAAAGGAAATCTATTGGTTACACCCTGAAAGTCGCCCGCGAAACCCCGAGGTTCCTCCAGACACACTCGTTCCGATAAATGAGACAGAACTATTGTTAACGGACATCTTTATTTAAGGTGACCTACGTAGACAAATGTCTTGCTTCCACCTAAATATAGAAAAGCATTTTCACTTTCCTACCGTGCAGCATCTTGATATTATCAAAGTTTTATTTATTCACCAACTGACGCATAGTGATTTGTCCTAAAAACAATACTAAAACTTACATTAAAATGTACATTAAAACAACTCCGACGTGTTTCGGTGTTACAGTTACACCATCATCAGGTAGCACATTAATTTGTGCTTACTAAAGTTACAGTTGTTAAAATAGTCCATTAAAATACATCGGTGTGTGGTTAATACGGTGGTGCTGTGGCTGCATATATTAGGCCCTTAGTGGTGTCTGTATGTTGTACTGTACGGCTTTTGACAGTCTACAGCCGAACAGTACAACATACAGACACCAACAAGAACCTAATATATGCAGCCACACCACCACCGTATTAACCATAAACTGATGTATTTTAATGGACTATTTTAACAACTGTAACTGTAGTAAACACAAATTAATGCGCTACCTGATGATGGTGTAACTGTAACACCGAAACATGTCGGAGATGTTTTGATATAAATTTTAATGTATGGCTTAGTATTGTTTTTAAGACAACTCACTAGTGCCTCAGTTGAAGAATAAATAAAACTTTGCTAATAGAAAAGTGTCTCATACGTCACGTTTAGAAAATGGACAATGTCCAGAGGAAAACACATCTAAATTATTTGTGCTTGTTTCTGCTGCAGGAAAGGAATAGGCACGTTTATAAATAATCTCCATTCTTCACGTCAGCCTCCGGAATGACCGTGACCAAGAAAATCCAAGCATATTCGTGCCTTGACCTTCAAACTGTTAGGCGAAAGCGAAACCAGTGTGCACGAAGAACGTACCTAATTGGGAGGCAGTTTCTAGTGAGAGTGTCAGTGACTGGCAGCGTGTTTACGTCAAGTCAGAGGATGTGGAGCGTGTCTTTTACAGTGGAACGCTGTGATATTGGAAGTCCAGCTTTCGGCGGTATGGCCTTAACTGCTGCCGTTGTCCATCATCTAACATAATTCTGTAGCATACAGACGGGGAAACGATCATGAGCGAGCGTTGCGCTAAAGCGGATTGTTCATTTAATGTGGACGTGTTCGCGAATGACAATGTCACATTCTGCCGAATGTTTACTTGTGTTCGTTCTAAGAGTCGTGGTTTGAAAGGACTGTGCATCAACAGTATAAGAATTCTGGTTCCAGTGTGGAAGCTTCAGAGTAATGTCCAGGTCCGCAGTCAGAGACAGACAATGAAGCCAAGGCAGGCCTAATGACGATTATTTGTAACGTGAAATGCGTACTGAACTGGCACTATGTTGTCTGCTGAAACCCAGGATTGCAAAATCAATAAAATTTAGGATTGTTTGACCGTGCATCTTCCTCATGAAATGAACTGAATGCCAACTTGATGTAACTAGGTAATTTTATTGATATATTCTTAGCTCGACATGTTTCGGGTACATACGCACATCATCAGGAGCATTAGATGTTGAGTTGCAGCACATGGTTTTCTGCACCGAGTTTTTGGATGGGTGGTGGTCTTGAGAGCCTCTGCGTGGGTCGTGTGTACGGTGCGGATGGTGCCGTGCGAGTCGCACGGCACCATCCGCACCTTAAGTTGTGCATCAAGTTGGTTGTTTGGTTGTTCTTTAGACGATTGTATCGAGATGGACGGTCAACAAAACATAAAAAATTAATGTCTGTGTGTCAGCCCAGCAGGGCCGTTATCAAAAGTTTCCAGTGGTAGAATACTACATACATACAGTGCATACCTCCATAAAAAGGATATTTATATACAATGTACAAATAACTTATTTGATTACAAATATCATTTATCTATTCCCACGTAAATAACTTTATTTCCAACAGTATTATGGATAAAACATTCGTTTTTGCTTAGAACGACTTTTGGACGTTTCTGATGTGTCTTTAGTAAAATATATAAGCTTAATATAAGAGTTAAGTGCGATTATGTGTTATATATCCAATCTTAAATTAAGATTGATGTCCACAAATATCTAAAAGGAATCGTCATCTTTAAAAATATATAAAAAGAAGTAGCTATATATACACAAATGTGCACCATTTGCTGCGAGGTCTAGAGTTACTGCCTGAAGTGTGTCCAGCCTGACTGACCTAACTGTTTATTGCGATAAGCATGTAGAAAGCTTGCAGCAAAAGGAATTGTTCTCAGGCTTTCTACTACCAGAAAATCCTTGATAAAGGCCACCTGCGAAGAAACATCTAGGAAATTTACTAAAACAATTTAGGTGTGTCTTCCTATAAATAGGGGACTTTGTTGGCTTTTAGTTTGTCTTGTTTGTACATATTTGGTAAACCTACTTGAACGAAGACAGTCGCAAGGCCCCTATCTACACAGAGATGACACAAGCATACAAACAGCACATTCACGTAGACTATCCGTTGTCAAATATTAATCAGCTTTTCAAATATATAATGAGATAAAAACACGTGTGAAATCAACAGTAAGAGCTGAAACTTCACATGAAAGTGTTATTAGGAATGTACGTGAAGCAAAAAGCTGCTCTCTATTCAGCCCTGTCCTGCCGAGGTGAACGTCCTTTTGTTAAGCAGTCTGTCCGATGTTCTCGAATTTCTTGTGATGTTACAGCCGGCTTTCGGTCAGTTTCCTCTGAACTTGGAAACAAAGTTAGCTAGTACAAATAAGGAATAAGTTTTAGTAAGTCAAAACACAATTATTATTGTTTGTATTTTTATTTCATTTAAGTTGACGACATGTTTCGGCCCTCATTTCTGGGCCATCATCAGGTCACAAACGTAAATTGAGGAATGTAAGTTATAACATTAGTTATATAGATCTAAAATTCAATGAGACATCGTCGTTTTTTTTATTAATAGTAATCATGGCTAGTTTTAAATTGTAAACTTACAGTGTACTTATCGTAAAAGCTTAGCTTGTACAAAACCAAACAGAACGGGGATGACTCAGCGAAAGAAGTTAAGTAGTCTTCCTTGCTTCATGATCCACGAATGTTTTCATAATTTTAGAGGTTCTGCATATTAAAAATAATTCCGTGAGTCATAAATTATTAGAGGAATCACATTTTCACGAACAACAGCGTCTCCTTTCGTGGTTCTTGGATGACAGGACGCTCCAAGACGCGATAATCAGAAGCCGTAACTCCAAATTCAATTTTTTGATACCTTCGAGCCCTCTGCAACTGCACTTCCATTCCGGTAACTGTTGAAGTGTACAGGAATAAAATGGTCTAAACAGTTTTTCGTTTAGGAGCGAAGCGTCGACGAACAGATAAGGTAAGGCACGGTGTAACATTTCGTGCTTGTGTCTCTATTTGTACTGTCAAAGCCCGCAAAAGACCGAAATGTGGAGACTAAAATTTACGTAAAAAAAAGAACACAATCCGATCCACATAATACGGCGTTATGTTAGCTCACACAGAAGATATGTAGCATATTCTTTCGTTCAGATACTGATCATAAAATAAACTGAATGCTGACAACAAAGATTCTGTCGTCATTCAACACATAAAATATCCTTCCAAAGTCAAAACGGGTGCAACGTCAACTGCTTCGAAATAACTGTCTTCTCCTGTCGCTCAGCTTCATATGGAACAAATAAGAAGGAATAAAGAGAACTTAAGATCAGCTGTTTGCATCACGTGGCTTATTATGCAGATTGTTATGTAACAAATTAAACAACCCCGTAACAATAAATTAATTTTTATTTCGTCGATACACAATCCGTTTAATCCAGGCATAGACACTTCACACACTTTTGGTGCTGTTCTTCCAATCAAATGGTAACAGCAATGGTAAAAGGTAAATCAGTCCCATTACAGGTCCGAGGTGCCCAGAGGGTTCTAGGAAGTTAAGGTTCCCAGATTACGTGACAAAAGTTGTCAACCTTACGCACCGGCCGCTTTTACCCCCAGGAAATACTCCTGGTACTCATTTCTCTTAGAGGCTGAGTCGACTCCAGGGCCATGGTGCGATTGGAAGGATTATGTCAATGAAAAATTTCAATGACACCATCTGGAATCGAACCAGCGATCTTCCGACTTGTAGCACAGTACCTTGACCACTGTGCTACCGCGGTCCCCGGTAACAGCAATCGAGAGATACTAAAATCGTGTAAGAATCGCCAGTTGTATAGAAAATGCAGTGTCAGAACCAAATTTCCATTATGAAAAAACTTTTCACTGAAATTTTCACATTTACTCTTTCAATAAAAATCATCTTTTCTCTGCAGTTTTTTCATTCTATTGCTACTTCGGTAGCAACAACCGTCGCAAACATTTCAATGTCACAGACGTTCAGTTTCGTAAAACTCCTTAGTCCTGCAGCTGTAAATCTACGAAGGTCGCTTCTGATGTATCAATTCCCGCTTTTCAACACTGCACTTAGTCACCACTGCCTCTTTAGGGCTCTTCTCTTTTGAGACAGATGTTACATGGGACTACCACCAGCAACAATGGCACCGCCGTCCTACATACGGAACAATGACTGGCCAATTCACTTTCATTGTGCGGTCTCTCGAACATCTCCAATACTGACATCATCTGTTCGCCAAAAGCGTACGCAGCAGCTGTTGGCAAATAGCGTCCGCTGTGCTTCTGTGTCTGTGCGTGCGCGCGCGCGCGCGCCGCATTACATAATTATTAGTTTGGGATTTTATTGCTCTGTTCCGAAAAAAAGATATAATTAACTGTCGTCTGGAAAGACCATAACTGGAACTAAAACAACGGACTGCAGATTATCGTGTGCACGTCGCTTTCGACGGAAATAAGACAGATACACGAGCAACCAGCTGCGGGAAGTGCGTTATCAGAGGTAAGCAGCAGAACTGCATGGTAAGATTAACAGTGTGCATATAAGTACAGTCACCCTAGCAAGGAAACACAATCTGGCAGCAGCCACTGTCAGACCTTTGCACCGGTATAAACAAATCACGAAGCATGTACAAATCGTTACGGTACAACAAATGCACACAGTTCCACAACTATTTACTTCACTCCTAACTAATTACATAATAACGGAACCGTCCATTTGTTGGTATTATAACGGTTTGTAAATCATTGACAATGCGAGGAATAAACAATACCATAACAATATCATATCACGAGTAGTGTCCGGACTGCAGACGACTGTTAATTATATATTTTTTTTTTTTCGGAACAGTGCAATAAAATCCCAAACTAATAATTATGTAATGCGGCGCGCGCGCGCACACACGCACAAACACAGATGCACAGCGGACGCTATTTGCCAACAGCTGCTGCGTACGCTTTTGGCGAACAGATGATGTCAGTATTGGAGATGTTCGAGAGACCGCACAATGAAAGTGAATTGGCCAGTCATTGAAATATGTGGATCATATAAGAAGTGCAATAAAATAATAAGTGGCATCTAGTTGGTTTTTTATTCTTCAGTTATTCCCTTTCTCGTGCACTTACAAGCAAAGAGTTTGTTTTATGCGCTCTTTGCATAAAATGCATAAAATTAGTGAGGAGGAGGTGGGGGGGGGGTCGTGTCTACCCGTTGGGTCTATCATCTCCGAAACTGCTTCGAGGACTTAGATTAATTTCAATATTAGGTCAGTCTGCACCAACATGTATCGGCGACGATTTGTCATGATTCGAATGGGCCACACACAACCCCGCTTTACATGAAACTAACTTTATGACTCAGAATCCTTCTTAAAAAAGCTAACAGTTCCGCAGCTACTCCATAAATTCCCCGCATTTTATAAAACCCGGAGGTTTATTATTGCATTCACAAGATTCCTCCACCTGCTCCTATCTTGAATAGATCAAACCAGTCCATGCCTCCTTTCCGCATTTTGAAGAACCATTTTAATATTATTCTACCATCCACGTCTAGGTTTTCAAAGTTTTCTCTTTCCTCGAGGCTTCCACCAAACACCTGTACGCATTTATCTTCTACCCACTATGTGCCACATGGCTCACCCATCTCACTCTTCTTGATTTGATTACCCAGGTAATAATGGGTGAGGATAAAAGTCATAAAGCAGCTCACTGTGCAAGTTCCTGACGTCTCCTGTTAACTTCTCCCTCTTAGGCCCTGATAACTTCTTTAGCACCCTTCTCTCGAACACGCTAAGCCCATATTCTTCATTCAATATGAGAAACCAATTTTCACACCTTAGAAATAACTGTAAAAGTATATTTCTGTGTGCTATATTTTAATCTTTACCAATCCCAGTAGCCATGCTTTCTAAGGCGTGGGTCTGCGGCCGCTCGCCTGCTGGGACTGCGAGTTCCAATCCCGCCGGGGGCATGGATACCTGTCTGTTGTGAATGTAGCGTGTTGTCAGGTAGAGGTCTCTGCGACGGGCTGCTCACTTGTCCAGAGGAGTCCTACCGAATGTGGTGTGTCTGAGTGTGATCGTGAAGTCTCGATAATGAGGAGGTCCTGGCCCCCTGGGGCTGTTGCTCCACGAATAAAAAATGCTTTCATATTTTTGGAAACGAACGGACACACAAAAGGTTCTCTACCGAATGGCTGCAACCATGCCCAGAGATCAGTAAAATTTTAATTTCTTCATGCGTGCAATTTTTGGTCTGTTGGGACTCTTCCCAAATATTTGAAACTCCACATTTTCCGCGGATTTATTACCTATCCTCACGTCATATTTTCACAAGACATAAGCACATACCAAAACGTCTCGCGATGTTATGCTTACAGATAACTAGACTGTGGTATCAAATATACAATTTATGAAGTTCTACACCGTTTGTTTGTTTTTTTGGCGCGACAGCCCCCAGTGGGCCAGGGCCTCCTCCTTCACGAGGTTTCTAGATCACATACAACGACGCACCACAGTCGGTAGGACTCCTCTGGACGAGTGATCAGCTCGTCGCAGAGACAACCTGACAACACACAACACTGACAACAGAAAAAAAAACCCATGTCCCCGTCGGGATTCAAACCCGCAATCCCAGCAAGCGAGCGGCCGCAGACCTACGCCTTAGACCGTGCGGCCACTGAGACTGGCATACCGTTTATTTTACCATACTTTAATAGGTAAATTACAAACACAATGAACGCCCGCACTTTGCCGGCTGCGAAGGACTTTACTTTAATTTTCTGTCATTCATTTAAAGTTATACAGCTTCTTTCACGAAGGAAGAAATGTAGAGTGGGTCCAAATAGAGTATAAAATTATGTTATTCTTGACATTATGTTTTATTGATTCATTCTTGATTTTCCTAATGCAGTTTTATTATTCTTATGTTTTTTAGAGCGTCGACTGAAAATACGGCTGTGAATTTACTTTATAAGGATTTGGAAGGAAACGGCTGCCGTCTGTTTCAATGAGCGATGTCAGAAATTTCTTCTATTGGATCACAGACCGAGGAATAAATCGAGGTTTACCACATTAGAGAAACTGAAGTTGTGTTATTTGCAAGTGCTTCAACTATGCATAAATTATGAAAACGTGCATAAAAATGACAAAGTTACTTCATACGGAATTGGGACCAGTTTTTGTTAACAGTTGGCGACGTCACTCGAGTATAGGAACTTAGGCTAGAGCAATGAGATTCTTACAGTAATGAGTGTTTTTATTTGTTAATTTCAGGTCGCCAGTACTTCACATAATCAAATCATCATTCTGAAATGGGTAGTTAGGCTCTTACGTACAACGTTTTTTTGTGCCAGCCAGGGAAAGTGGTCGCCCTTTCACTGCTCAATCCTGCTGTTCGCAACCGTAATTAATATAAAGAACATGGCAATGATCCTCCAGCCACAAGACAAAACAACAGTGAAATAATTCGCTCACGAATCTGCTCCTCTATACAAACGGCGCTTAGTAGTTTAGTACCCGCTGATACTTGGAATAAGGTTTTTTTTTCGTGGCATACTACAATTACATAGGGAATTATCATTTGTAATAACATTACCCGCGGGTGATAAAATCGAGACGACTGAGATGGGCTGGGCATATGGTGCGTATGGGTGAGGAGAGGGGGATGTATAGGGTCTTGCTGGGGAAACCGGAGGGAAGGAGACCAATGGAGAGACCTAGGCGTAGATGGGTGGATAATATTAGGATGGATCTCCAGGAGGTGGGATGTGGGTATATGGACTGGATCGGGCTGGCCCAGGATAGAGACAGGTGGTGGACGCTTGTGAGTGCGGTAATGAACCTTGGGGTTCCGTGAAATGCGGGGAATTTCTTGACTAGCTGCAAACCAGTTAGCTTCTCAAGAAGGACTCT
>Ga0136643_10006883_pt1 | contig 16350 bp, 3 predicted proteins | sample TergutLab28metaG_FD_96883 | JGI IMG/M metagenome (GOLD analysis project Ga0136643, IMG submission 96883) | Labiotermes labralis P1 segment gut microbial communities from Petit-Saut dam, French Guiana - Lab288 P1 (version 3) (version 3) | ecosystem: Host-associated > Arthropoda: Insects >... | reverse complement strand
AACTCTCTCCATCTTCTCACTCCCAGCACTTGAAGATCTCTTTCTACTTCCTCTTTCCATCTTTTCCTGGGTCTTCCCCTTCTTCTCATCCCTTCCAGTTCTTGAGTGAAGATCTTTTTGGGCCTCCTAAAGTCCTCCATTCTATCTAGGTGACCTAACCAGCTTATCCTTTGCCCTTTTATCCATTTTACTATATTTTCTCCTTTGCGCGGATATAAACACATGTTTATTAAAAATATTAGTATAATTAAGTTTCTTGAACCGCTTCGTACAAAGCTGCTTGTTTTACTGCACGACATTCCGTAACTGTGTCGTCATTATGTATATCAACATCAGCGGCGATACATTGCATCTTTGTCGTTATTACGAGTTATTACAATATATATTATTATTTGAGGTAAATTTAATTTGTATATTTGAAAACGTATTTATTTATGTATTTATTATGTCTTTTAATAGACGCAAAGAAACCTCACCATTTTCCACAATTTTATCTTTCGAAAACTTGTCAAAAATATTCACATATTCTCTAAATTAAACATGTATTTCCTTTCTAAATTCTTTTACGTGCCTCCATATTTCGTTTTAAAATAAATATGTTCCATCGCAAGATGTGCTTTCCCGTAAAACCATTTGTTCAGCCTTCGGAATATATCCACACTCTCATATCCTGAAGGTTTATTATACATATTAATATTATCATTTTATTCACTTCTGGGTCTATGAAATATCATCGTTCCTTTTGCGTGGATTTATGAAAGTGGTTTAATTGTAAAACGCATTTATTATCTTTGATTTTATTGTCGTAATTTACGTATGTGAAAGAGGAATCATTTTCGGATCAAGAGAGAATACAGAACCCACTATTTATTATGAGCTGCACAATACCAGAAAATGTAACACAATGTACAGTGTAGTTTGTGTTTCTCAAACTGTAATTTAATGAGAAACGACACTTTATGGCAGAGAGTAATATTTTTTGCATTCATTTAATGATTATAATACAATAAAATTATAATTTTAATTAATTTTTTGTCTTGGTATGTAGAATTTATTACTTTCGTTTATGTATTTCGGATCGGTGCCATGATGTTACAGTATGTGGTGGTTAACAGTTTGCACTATGTAGATGCTGGCATTATTTAAACAGCTACAATTATAGTCTTAAAGTATTAACTATTTCAATCAAAATCTTTATCTAGGTGATAACGTCACTAGAGCACAACATTCACTCCGCACTATTCGTACTTAAAGTTTATTTTACAGTTTGCAAATGAACATGTGAAACAGATTTTTCGGTACTTCCTGTATTTGCCCCTTCGCGTTATATTACACTCTGAACACTTCCCACCTACTTCCTTGTGGCCTAGTGCAGTAAATTCTCCGCGATATCTTACGCCTCTGCTCGAACTGTGGTAGTAGCATGATCCTGACTACTGGCCGACATCCAAATTAGCTTCTCAGTACATCCTTAGCTTTCATCCTTGCTCGTAAGGTCTCACTGTTGCCACCCATCTGTCGACCTGACCACAGTACTCTCATATCTAATCCATAATACTATCCTGTCTGTACAGTGTTTTTATCTAACACTCCCCCAGATTACTCTTTGTCTTCTCTTTCTCCAAATGTTTTCTCCCCTTACTTCATTCGGAGTGTTTTACTGGAAATGCTCCAATCTTAAAATGCCTGCTATAGTACCACAATATGTAGGATATGCTGTATAGAATCAGGTCTTAAGTCTAGATGATATTTAAGCTTGAGAAATTAAGGTTTCTTTAACCGACGGTTTGAAATACACATTATGCTACTTCATAACGCGAGACATGAAGAATACAAATTATTTTCACTCTCACACTGACACCACCGAATGGTCCTTGCCTCCATACATACGAGATGATTAACTACCGCTCTCGATTAAAGCAAGCACTTAGAGCGAAGGATTAAAGAAGAAGCTTATTCAAGAATCCAATAGAGACGTAATTCTATAACACTACTACGCTTTACTGAAAGGCGATAATTCTTAAAGCGTATGGCTATATATTTCATCTGCAATAACACTCCATTATGAGTTCAATTGTAAGAGCTACAAAAATGTACAAATGAAATAAAAAACTGGTATTTTTAAAAGAATTGGTTTGGAGATATGAACTCCCCCACACATTGTGTTTATTCTTTACTAGCCTGCAATATATTTTGTATGATGTATACTTAATATATATATATTAAATTATATATAAATTTTATTCTTCTTATATTTACTGTATAATGATAACTGGTTGAATTACTTGGTTCAATATGTCTAAATTGTGGAATTTTATTAAAATTATTGCTTGTAACATTAAACTTGTTTCATGTCGGCCGTCACTGAGTTTGAGGACGTTTTGTTGATTGTCCAAAACCACACAATTCTTTTTTGACGTTTTGTTGACCTGCATCTCAGTATATTTATCTCCTGATGATGAGCACATGTGCTCGAGACATGTAGAGGCATGAAATAAAACTTATTGTGAAACAAATTTTGTGCATCAAGTTGGTTAAATACTGAGATAAACACACAATTCTTGTTGAGAAGCTAAAACTGTTCGAGGCCCTCAAGAGCGTTTTCATTTAACGGAAGCAAAATTACTCCAGAGCTCCCACAGGAATATGCCTTGCAGCATTTCAATCAAGTTGCACATGCTGTTTCTTCCCAGCATATTTTGAGACGGTCTTATGATCCAGCCAAAGTCTCACGACCGGAGTTCTACCTTCATATTTCGGACTAAAAACTTATTTTAATTTAATATCGTCACCATTCATTCTACAAGTTCCTCCCACCTACTCCTCGATATTTTTATCCTATTAATAGAGATTAAAAACAAATTATGAGGCATCTCATTATAAAATTTTTTCCAACACATTATTTCGTATTTGTTTGTTTGTTTGTTACTGGTACGACAGCCATCAATGGGCCAGGACCTCCTCATTATCAAGGTTTCTAGATCATATACAACGACGCACCACAGTCAGTAGGACTCCTCTGGACGAGTGATCAGCTCGTCGCAGAGACCTCTACCTGACAACACTCAAGAATCATTACACACAGACATCCATAACCCCGGTGGGACTCGAAACCACAATCTCAGCAGGCGAGCGGCCGCAGACCTACGCCTTAGACCGCGCGGCCACTGGGACCGGCTACATCGTATTAGTACGGCCAAATATTCTCGTCAGCAATTAACTCTCAATGCTACTTAAAATAACGCTTCTTATTCCAAAATAAGTCTTTGACTGAAACTGCAAAAGCAACAAATTTCTGAGTTCTTAACCAAAGTTTGATGAATATGGACACTGTAACATTTATTGATGTATTCATAACGTACAGGGGATATTGATAATATTTGAAAGAAATTCGACCGGATGTCTCTTTTCAGTGATTGCGTCCCTGCGGCTGTATTCAAGAGGGCCCAGTTTCTGTGTTGGTCTCCGCCTGGTTATAGTGGTTTCACCTCTACCTGAAGGTAAATGCCAGCAAATTATATACATACATATTAAATTAAGCCTCTTGCTTTCGCATTCTTTTCAGCTGATTAATTATCTCTTCTTTCATTATCTGTGAAATAAGTGTAGTTAATAAACAAAAAATTAGAAAATTAACCTTATTGGTACAGGTAACAAGCACTCTTATCACAGAAGTATCTAACACTTGCGCTGAACTCTTATGATGTAATAACCAATAGCATCATGAAAAGATTCGTAACCCCGTGACCAAGAGCCTGAAAGTAAATAACACGTACAAATTTTTTTCGTATCTCTTAAAAAACACAACGTATTTCCATTACAGTGGCCAACGTTTTAATGCTTAACGGAATAAATGCTGATAATTGTGAGCTCATGTAAAATATTGGAATAATCTGTGGAAAAATTCAGAGATATTAACATTAATGTAGATGACAACTACTTCGTTTTTGAGGAACAATGGTTATGGACAGGAAAAGGTGCAGGTCAAATGGCCACAAGTTATAAATAAATTACAACACACCTTGAAACTAAATCTGTAACTGAAGTGATTTCAATATATTTCATTTTGAGACGGGGTTTCTGATTTGTTTATCATGAGCTTGTTTGCTTCAAGAAGGTTGTGTGGATATGAAGGGAGAACACTTCGTTAAAGTGGTCGGTGTCACGTATATGTTATAAATTATTATACAACGAAATGTTTGAAAAGAGGGAGTTTTATGTAGAGGCTCATGATGTCAGAACTTGCGTTCGATAATTTGAAACATGTCACAATAAATAAATTAAATTTCTCATTTCGACTTCAATTGTTTTAAGAAGTCTGGAAAATTTCAGGTGTTAATATGTAATCAAATTCAGATCCGTAATATTTATCAAACTTGAAAGCCGAAGATCTTTAAGTCCGTCTTTTATCCATGACCCAATTGCCTCGCGTGTGCCAGGGCCTCCTCATTTTCGAAGCTTCACGATCACACTCAGACCCACCACACTCTGTAGGACTACTCTGGACGAGTGATCAGCCCGACGCAGAGACCTCTACCTGACAACACACAACACCCACAAGAGACCGACATCCATGCTCCCGGTGGGATTCGAACCCGCAATCCCAGCAAGCAAGATGCCGCAAACCCACGCCTTAGGCCACGAGGCCACTGGGATCAGTATATGTATAGGTTAACCTTCCCACAATTATTAATTTTTTTCATTTATGTTTTTCACATTTTTTCGTACATCGTCACTGACTGTGAATGAAGATATCAATAAATCGGTCGTTCCCACGGCAGTTTGACTCAGCCAGTATTCTTATTCACTGCAGCCATTGTTTGACGGAGAATGAAACTGGCTCTTAGAAAACTGAATGCTTAAGAAAAGTACCATCTAGTAAAGAGCTTACTGAAATACACCAGAGTACCTAAGATGGTAAGGAACTACTACTTTTATGGGCGAAAAAATGAAATAGAGTCTAAATAAGAAAATGGAAGAAGCTTTCGATTTTAAACAACTTGCAAATGAGAAGACTAAACGAGGCAGTCTTTATCTGTTTCAAGTATCTTGGCAAAACCTAAGAGTGTATCATACAGTAAAGTAGCATTTTTCTTTTGAAATATAAATCTTATACTGAGGTTCCATTTCCCTTCTAAATTACGTGGCATGGCGTTGAGTGTATAAGGAGATTTTGCTCATATTATGATCACTGTACCTGCACACTCAGTGCGACTTATGTCATGTTAAATTGGAAAAATATACTTTTATTTGACTCAAGTCTAAGTTCTTAGATTTTTTGTGCTAATTCTATTGTATTTCTTTTTCCTTACATTTTCTGCGGAGAATATGAATAGGGCCTAGTGAAATAAATCAAAGTTAAATGAGACAATTTTGATTTTATCGAAATCCGATCAGAATATTATCAGGAAGGGACTAACACAATTTTTTTTCAAGTCAATAGAACTGTAGGTGGTTGTGCAAGAAACATGAAAAGGGTGAGCGATCCCACAATTCTAACAGAGACCCAGGGCTGCATGTCTTAAAAGAAAGCGAGACTAAGTGTTAAATTTGAAACAAATTGGTCATAATTTTGTATGATGTAAGATCAGTAAAAAGTGTGGACGGTTGCACAAAGAGTAACAGCTGCGGTCCGTTCGCTCCTTCAGTGCCCCTAGGTATTAAGTTCCCGAATTCAAACTTTTGATGCAGTGCTACCAATAAGGCAAAACTGGTGATTCCAAACAAAACAACTTATAATCGTATTTTGTATGTGCCTTTCCAACTTTACATCACAACGTAGTGAAGATGAAGTCGCCTGCCGTGTAAATGAGTAAATCTTACAATGTATACACGATTAATTAAAGACTAACATTCACTCTTACGACATATTAAACAAACATAAAATTCACATGAAAATATTCGCAATTAGCGGAAAATGATTTTTGCTAGAATTCAAGACTTGACATAACGAGTCAAAATCTAATACTAAAATGTAAATCTTTACCATTATCTGGCTTGATATACGCTTCAGAGTCGTATGATAATTGGGTGTAGTTTTAAAAGAACAAAACAAATATTTACAATTCAGGGCGTCTGTTTATTTTTTGGCCCAATGAGTACATTCATTTATTTTTACATCAGACGATGCGAAAACGTATGAATGCTGGAGACACCAGCAAAATATTAGTCTGCATAGAAGTTCATGAAATATCACCATATTCATTCTAGAGATGAATGCACAAATATACAATTGATCTTTCCAGCTGTTCAAGTAACGTGATGATACGCATCCCGGCGATACGTGCAAAAATGTTGACCTCTTTGGGTGTTCACGTAAGGTGATCGTAGGCATATTGGAGATGCGTGTAGACATATTGGAGTCTGTGCGTTAAATTACGATAGAGAAAAACGTCGTAATCTACCATGTCTCAGGGTGGTCCATGGCCAGATTTTTGTCGTGTCGGTCCGGATTTATGCCACCCAGGTCCATGTAGAATTTATGGTGGACATGGTAGATGGGACAAGTTTCTCTTGTAGTACAGTACGTCCGTCTTTTGTCAGTCAATGCTAATCCACCAATGCTCCACGCACCGCCTTTATACACTACAAACACGTCTTTAAATGCACATTAACACCGTCTGTCGCTATGCGAATCAGTTACATAATTCCTGCGTTTTATTGGATGAGAGGAAGTGTGCCCTTAGGATACCAGAAACTGGTCTCTGCTATTTGACTTTGCAACAGAAATGAAGAAAAGTATTCATACTGTATAGGCACACTGATTTCGGTGAGTCTGGATAACAGAGTAATCAACATACACGGGTGTGTCAAATTAAGCAGTACAAAGATATCGTGCGTGCTGCAACCTCCAACAGAGCGGTTCATTGTGTAGCCACCAGAGGGCCGTACGTGGAGCTGCTGTCATCCACGATGAAGCTGACTTTGCGCGTAATGCAATATCTGTCTGCCCCTGTATCGTTCGTCATTTGTCAGACGACAGAAGAGGTGCAGCAGGGAGTTATAACCGGTCTGGCAGAGATTGCATTTCTCTTTTACTTCTTTCCTCACCACTTTCTTTTCTCGCCCTATTCATGATTCTCCTCGTAACTGTACAGCGTATAGGCTTTAGGACTCACGTTCAGTTTTATATTTTTTATAACGGAGATGAAGTGACGTCACAATTTGTTTCAGTTTGCAAAGTCAGGAAGTCAGTGAGCATGCTATTTCTGCTCTCTCATATCCTTTTCACCCCATTTTCTCTTTTTTTGTTTTTTATGTTTCATCCCCATCTGAATTCGCATTGAAATAATAAAACAGATTAATATATGTTGCAGTATGACCCCCATTGCTCCCGTATTGAAAAGACTTCTGGCGCTGTAGGATTCGGTACATACACAAAGGATCACTATCCCTTACAGCACCTGTTTTGTTTATAAGAAAGTTATTTTTATTTATAAAGTGTATGTACACTTGCCTGAATAGAATATCAATTTTCTCAGAGATTCTATGTTTCACAGTATTCGTTTTTGGGAAGTGTTACAGTTGCATGGGTTAAGAATCAGTCCCCATTTCTTGTCGGAGTTTAGAAATCTGTGGTTTTCGTGTGTGATATTTGATTATGAATATCTCCTGCCTACTTCTTATCCTAAGAAAGAAATTACAAAGTACTTGTTGTCATGAAGGCACGGAGTAAGTGGGTTCAAACTGTCGATATGCAGAATAGTATTCGTCAGGTATCCTACTTGCACATTCCTCGGGAAGATTGTCCTCACTGAGGTTTTCGTCGTATAACTAAGTTTGGCGATCCAAAATGCCGGGATATTACTTTGTGCTTAGCAAGCCACCCCCTCTTATTCCTTCACATCCTGTAGTGCATATTACATTATTCAGTCGTTCAGCTCCATATAGCCAGAGATAATGCCAGCGATGTGTCCTACAGATACAGTACAAATACACAAGTTAGTCCCTGTTCAGAAAAAATGTATCAAGATTTATTTTATGCATGAAATTAATTTAATACGATGTAAAAACTTTTCCAAGTAATTGGCCAACTTAATGAACAAATTCTTTTTTTATAATAAGTTTATTATATTCCTCTACATGTTTCGAGCACTGTTGTGCTCATCATCAGGAGGTCAAATTATATTATACAGCATCTGGTATCTTCACACTCTGTAGGTGGCCGTCCGGTGCGCACCGGACGGCCACCTACAGAGTGTGAAGATACCAGATGCTGTATAATATAATTTGACCTCCTGATGATGAGCACAACAGTGCTCGAAACATGTAGAGGAATATAATAAACTTATTATAAAAAAAGAATTTGTTCATTAAGTTGGCCAATTACTTGGAAAAGTTTTTACATCGTATTAAATTAATTTCATGCATAAAATAAATCTTGATACATTTTTTCTGAACAGGGACTAACTTGTGTATTTGTACTGTATCTGTAGGACACATCGCTGGCATTATCTCTGGCTATATGGAGCTGAACGACTGAATAATGTAATATGCACTACAGGATGTGAAGGAATAAGAGGGGGTGGCTTGCTAAGCACAAAGTAATATCCCGGCATTTTGGATCGCCAAACTTAGTTATACGACGAAAACCTCAGTGAGGACAATCTTCCCGAGGAATGTGCAAGTAGGATACCTGACGAATACTATTCTGCATATCGACAGTTTGAACCCACTTACTCCGTGCCTTCATGACAACAAGTACTTTGTAATTTCTTTCTTAGGATAAGAAGTAGGCAGGAGATATTCATAATCAAATATCACACACGAAAACCACAGATTTCTAAACTCCGACAAGAAATGGGGACTGATTCTTAACCCATGCAACTGTAACACTTCCCAAAAACGAATACTGTGAAACATAGAATCTCTGAGAAAATTGATATTCTATTCAGGCAAGTGTACATACACTTTATAAATAAAAATAACTTTCTTATAAACAAAACAGGTGCTGTAAGGGATAGTGATCCTTTGTGTATGTACCGAATCCTACAGCGCCAGAAGTCTTTTCAATACGGGAGCAATGGGGGTCATACTGCAACATATATTAATCTGTTTTATTATTTCAATGCGAATTCAGATGGGGATGAAACATAAAAAACAAAAAAAGAGAAAATGGGGTGAAAAGGATATGAGAGAGCAGAAATAGCATGCTCACTGACTTCCTGACTTTGCAAACTGAAACAAATTGTGACGTCACTTCATCTCCGTTATAAAAAATATAAAACTGAACGTGAGTCCTAAAGCCTATACGCTGTACAGTTACGAGGAGAATCATGAATAGGGCGAGAAAAGAAAGTGGTGAGGAAAGAAGTAAAAGAGAAATGCAATCTCTGCCAGACCGGTTATAACTCCCTGCTGCACCTCTTCTGTCGTCTGACAAATGACGAACGATACAGGGGCAGACAGATATTGCATTACGCGCAAAGTCAGCTTCATCGTGGATGACAGCAGCTCCACGTACGGCCCTCTGGTGGCTACACAATGAACCGCTCTGTTGGAGGTTGCAGCACGCACGATATCTTTGTACTGCTTAATTTGACACACCCGTGTATGTTGATTACTCTGTTATCCAGACTCACCGAAATCAGTGTGCCTATACAGTATGAATACTTTTCTTCATTTCTGTTGCAAAGTCAAATAGCAGAGACCAGTTTCTGGTATCCTAAGGGCACACTTCCTCTCATCCAATAAAACGCAGGAATTATGTAACTGATTCGCATAGCGACAGACGGTGTTAATGTGCATTTAAAGACGTGTTTGTAGTGTATAAAGGCGGTGCGTGGAGCATTGGTGGATTAGCATTGACTGACAAAAGACGGACGTACTGTACTACAAGAGAAACTTGTCCCATCTACCATGTCCACCATAAATTCTACATGGACCTGGGTGGCATAAATCCGGACCGACACGACAAAAATCTGGCCATGGACCACCCTGAGACATGGTAGATTACGACGTTTTTCTCTATCGTAATTTAACGCACAGACTCCAATATGTCTACACGCATCTCCAATATGCCTACGATCACCTTACGTGAACACCCAAAGAGGTCAACATTTTTGCACGTATCGCCGGGATGCGTATCATCACGTTACTTGAACAGCTGGAAAGATCAATTGTATATTTGTGCATTCATCTCTAGAATGAATATGGTGATATTTCATGAACTTCTATGCAGACTAATATTTTGCTGGTGTCTCCAGCATTCATACGTTTTCGCATCGTCTGATGTAAAAATAAATGAATGTACTCATTGGGCCAAAAAATAAACAGACGCCCTGAATTGTAAATATTTGTTTTGTTCTTTTAAAACTACACCCAATTATCATACGACTCTGAAGCGTATATCAAGCCAGATAATGGTAAAGATTTACATTTTAGTATTAGATTTTGACTCGTTATGTCAAGTCTTGAATTCTAGCAAAAATCATTTTCCGCTAATTGCGAATATTTTCATGTGAATTTTATGTTTGTTTAATATGTCGTAAGAGTGAATGTTAGTCTTTAATTAATCGTGTATACATTGTAAGATTTACTCATTTACACGGCAGGCGACTTCATCTTCACTACGTTGTGATGTAAAGTTGGAAAGGCACATACAAAATACGATTATAAGTTGTTTTGTTTGGAATCACCAGTTTTGCCTTATTGGTAGCACTGCATCAAAAGTTTGAATTCGGGAACTTAATACCTAGGGGCACTGAAGGAGCGAACGGACCGCAGCTGTTACTCTTTGTGCAACCGTCCACACTTTTTACTGATCTTACATCATACAAAATTATGACCAATTTGTTTCAAATTTAACACTTAGTCTCGCTTTCTTTTAAGACATGCAGCCCTGGGTCTCTGTTAGAATTGTGGGATCGCTCACCCTTTTCATGTTTCTTGCACAACCACCTACAGTTCTATTGACTTGAAAAAAAATTGTGTTAGTCCCTTCCTGATAATATTCTGATCGGATTTCGATAAAATCAAAATTGTCTCATTTAACTTTGATTTATTTCACTAGGCCCTATTCATATTCTCCGCAGAAAATGTAAGGAAAAAGAAATACAATAGAATTAGCACAAAAAATCTAAGAACTTAGACTTGAGTCAAATAAAAGTATATTTTTCCAATTTAACATGACATAAGTCGCACTGAGTGTGCAGGTACAGTGATCATAATATGAGCAAAATCTCCTTATACACTCAACGCCATGCCACGTAATTTAGAAGGGAAATGGAACCTCAGTATAAGATTTATATTTCAAAAGAAAAATGCTACTTTACTGTATGATACACTCTTAGGTTTTGCCAAGATACTTGAAACAGATAAAGACTGCCTCGTTTAGTCTTCTCATTTGCAAGTTGTTTAAAATCGAAAGCTTCTTCCATTTTCTTATTTAGACTCTATTTCATTTTTTCGCCCATAAAAGTAGTAGTTCCTTACCATCTTAGGTACTCTGGTGTATTTCAGTAAGCTCTTTACTAGATGGTACTTTTCTTAAGCATTCAGTTTTCTAAGAGCCAGTTTCATTCTCCGTCAAACAATGGCTGCAGTGAATAAGAATACTGGCTGAGTCAAACTGCCGTGGGAACGACCGATTTATTGATATCTTCATTCACAGTCAGTGACGATGTACGAAAAAATGTGAAAAACATAAATGAAAAAAATTAATAATTGTGGGAAGGTTAACCTATACATATACTGATCCCAGTGGCCTCGTGGCCTAAGGCGTGGGTTTGCGGCATCTTGCTTGCTGGGATTGCGGGTTCGAATCCCACCGGGAGCATGGATGTCGGTCTCTTGTGGGTGTTGTGTGTTGTCAGGTAGAGGTCTCTGCGTCGGGCTGATCACTCGTCCAGAGTAGTCCTACAGAGTGTGGTGGGTCTGAGTGTGATCGTGAAGCTTCGAAAATGAGGAGGCCCTGGCACACGCGAGGCAATTGGGTCATGGATAAAAGACGGACTTAAAGATCTTCGGCTTTCAAGTTTGATAAATATTACGGATCTGAATTTGATTACATATTAACACCTGAAATTTTCCAGACTTCTTAAAACAATTGAAGTCGAAATGAGAAATTTAATTTATTTATTGTGACATGTTTCAAATTATCGAACGCAAGTTCTGACATCATGAGCCTCTACATAAAACTCCCTCTTTTCAAACATTTCGTTGTATAATAATTTATAACATATACGTGACACCGACCACTTTAACGAAGTGTTCTCCCTTCATATCCACACAACCTTCTTGAAGCAAACAAGCTCATGATAAACAAATCAGAAACCCCGTCTCAAAATGAAATATATTGAAATCACTTCAGTTACAGATTTAGTTTCAAGGTGTGTTGTAATTTATTTATAACTTGTGGCCATTTGACCTGCACCTTTTCCTGTCCATAACCATTGTTCCTCAAAAACGAAGTAGTTGTCATCTACATTAATGTTAATATCTCTGAATTTTTCCACAGATTATTCCAATATTTTACATGAGCTCACAATTATCAGCATTTATTCCGTTAAGCATTAAAACGTTGGCCACTGTAATGGAAATACGTTGTGTTTTTTAAGAGATACGAAAAAAATTTGTACGTGTTATTTACTTTCAGGCTCTTGGTCACGGGGTTACGAATCTTTTCATGATGCTATTGGTTATTACATCATAAGAGTTCAGCGCAAGTGTTAGATACTTCTGTGATAAGAGTGCTTGTTACCTGTACCAATAAGGTTAATTTTCTAATTTTTTGTTTATTAACTACACTTATTTCACAGATAATGAAAGAAGAGATAATTAATCAGCTGAAAAGAATGCGAAAGCAAGAGGCTTAATTTAATATGTATGTATATAATTTGCTGGCATTTACCTTCAGGTAGAGGTGAAACCACTATAACCAGGCGGAGACCAACACAGAAACTGGGCCCTCTTGAATACAGCCGCAGGGACGCAATCACTGAAAAGAGACATCCGGTCGAATTTCTTTCAAATATTATCAATATCCCCTGTACGTTATGAATACATCAATAAATGTTACAGTGTCCATATTCATCAAACTTTGGTTAAGAACTCAGAAATTTGTTGCTTTTGCAGTTTCAGTCAAAGACTTATTTTGGAATAAGAAGCGTTATTTTAAGTAGCATTGAGAGTTAATTGCTGACGAGAATATTTGGCCGTACTAATACGATGTAGCCGGTCCCAGTGGCCGCGCGGTCTAAGGCGTAGGTCTGCGGCCGCTCGCCTGCTGAGATTGTGGTTTCGAGTCCCACCGGGGTTATGGATGTCTGTGTGTAATGATTCTTGAGTGTTGTCAGGTAGAGGTCTCTGCGACGAGCTGATCACTCGTCCAGAGGAGTCCTACTGACTGTGGTGCGTCGTTGTATATGATCTAGAAACCTTGATAATGAGGAGGTCCTGGCCCATTGATGGCTGTCGTACCAGTAACAAACAAACAAACAAATACGAAATAATGTGTTGGAAAAAATTTTATAATGAGATGCCTCATAATTTGTTTTTAATCTCTATTAATAGGATAAAAATATCGAGGAGTAGGTGGGAGGAACTTGTAGAATGAATGGTGACGATATTAAATTAAAATAAGTTTTTAGTCCGAAATATGAAGGTAGAACTCCGGTCGTGAGACTTTGGCTGGATCATAAGACCGTCTCAAAATATGCTGGGAAGAAACAGCATGTGCAACTTGATTGAAATGCTGCAAGGCATATTCCTGTGGGAGCTCTGGAGTAATTTTGCTTCCGTTAAATGAAAACGCTCTTGAGGGCCTCGAACAGTTTTAGCTTCTCAACAAGAATTGTGTGTTTATCTCAGTATTTAACCAACTTGATGCACAAAATTTGTTTCACAATAAGTTTTATTTCATGCCTCTACATGTCTCGAGCACATGTGCTCATCATCAGGAGATAAATATACTGAGATGCAGGTCAACAAAACGTCAAAAAAGAATTGTGTGGTTTTGGACAATCAACAAAACGTCCTCAAACTCAGTGACGGCCGACATGAAACAAGTTTAATGTTACAAGCAATAATTTTAATAAAATTCCACAATTTAGACATATTGAACCAAGTAATTCAACCAGTTATCATTATACAGTAAATATAAGAAGAATAAAATTTATATATAATTTAATATATATATATTAAGTATACATCATACAAAATATATTGCAGGCTAGTAAAGAATAAACACAATGTGTGGGGGAGTTCATATCTCCAAACCAATTCTTTTAAAAATACCAGTTTTTTATTTCATTTGTACATTTTTGTAGCTCTTACAATTGAACTCATAATGGAGTGTTATTGCAGATGAAATATATAGCCATACGCTTTAAGAATTATCGCCTTTCAGTAAAGCGTAGTAGTGTTATAGAATTACGTCTCTATTGGATTCTTGAATAAGCTTCTTCTTTAATCCTTCGCTCTAAGTGCTTGCTTTAATCGAGAGCGGTAGTTAATCATCTCGTATGTATGGAGGCAAGGACCATTCGGTGGTGTCAGTGTGAGAGTGAAAATAATTTGTATTCTTCATGTCTCGCGTTATGAAGTAGCATAATGTGTATTTCAAACCGTCGGTTAAAGAAACCTTAATTTCTCAAGCTTAAATATCATCTAGACTTAAGACCTGATTCTATACAGCATATCCTACATATTGTGGTACTATAGCAGGCATTTTAAGATTGGAGCATTTCCAGTAAAACACTCCGAATGAAGTAAGGGGAGAAAACATTTGGAGAAAGAGAAGACAAAGAGTAATCTGGGGGAGTGTTAGATAAAAACACTGTACAGACAGGATAGTATTATGGATTAGATATGAGAGTACTGTGGTCAGGTCGACAGATGGGTGGCAACAGTGAGACCTTACGAGCAAGGATGAAAGCTAAGGATGTACTGAGAAGCTAATTTGGATGTCGGCCAGTAGTCAGGATCATGCTACTACCACAGTTCGAGCAGAGGCGTAAGATATCGCGGAGAATTTACTGCACTAGGCCACAAGGAAGTAGGTGGGAAGTGTTCAGAGTGTAATATAACGCGAAGGGGCAAATACAGGAAGTACCGAAAAATCTGTTTCACATGTTCATTTGCAAACTGTAAAATAAACTTTAAGTACGAATAGTGCGGAGTGAATGTTGTGCTCTAGTGACGTTATCACCTAGATAAAGATTTTGATTGAAATAGTTAATACTTTAAGACTATAATTGTAGCTGTTTAAATAATGCCAGCATCTACATAGTGCAAACTGTTAACCACCACATACTGTAACATCATGGCACCGATCCGAAATACATAAACGAAAGTAATAAATTCTACATACCAAGACAAAAAATTAATTAAAATTATAATTTTATTGTATTATAATCATTAAATGAATGCAAAAAATATTACTCTCTGCCATAAAGTGTCGTTTCTCATTAAATTACAGTTTGAGAAACACAAACTACACTGTACATTGTGTTACATTTTCTGGTATTGTGCAGCTCATAATAAATAGTGGGTTCTGTATTCTCTCTTGATCCGAAAATGATTCCTCTTTCACATACGTAAATTACGACAATAAAATCAAAGATAATAAATGCGTTTTACAATTAAACCACTTTCATAAATCCACGCAAAAGGAACGATGATATTTCATAGACCCAGAAGTGAATAAAATGATAATATTAATATGTATAATAAACCTTCAGGATATGAGAGTGTGGATATATTCCGAAGGCTGAACAAATGGTTTTACGGGAAAGCACATCTTGCGATGGAACATATTTATTTTAAAACGAAATATGGAGGCACGTAAAAGAATTTAGAAAGGAAATACATGTTTAATTTAGAGAATATGTGAATATTTTTGACAAGTTTTCGAAAGATAAAATTGTGGAAAATGGTGAGGTTTCTTTGCGTCTATTAAAAGACATAATAAATACATAAATAAATACGTTTTCAAATATACAAATTAAATTTACCTCAAATAATAATATATATTGTAATAACTCGTAATAACGACAAAGATGCAATGTATCGCCGCTGATGTTGATATACATAATGACGACACAGTTACGGAATGTCGTGCAGTAAAACAAGCAGCTTTGTACGAAGCGGTTCAAGAAACTTAATTATACTAATATTTTTAATAAACATGTGTTTATATCCGCGCAAAGGAGAAAATATAGTAAAATGGATAAAAGGGCAAAGGATAAGCTGGTTAGGTCACCTAGATAGAATGGAGGACTTTAGGAGGCCCAAAAAGATCTTCACTCAAGAACTGGAAGGGATGAGAAGAAGGGGAAGACCCAGGAAAAGATGGAAAGAGGAAGTAGAAAGAGATCTTCAAGTGCTGGGAGTGAGAAGATGGAGAGAGTT
>Ga0136643_10006882_pt1 | contig 16352 bp, 7 predicted proteins | sample TergutLab28metaG_FD_96883 | JGI IMG/M metagenome (GOLD analysis project Ga0136643, IMG submission 96883) | Labiotermes labralis P1 segment gut microbial communities from Petit-Saut dam, French Guiana - Lab288 P1 (version 3) (version 3) | ecosystem: Host-associated > Arthropoda: Insects >... | reverse complement strand
TAAGTCCTTTATTTGTCCAACTAATGCACACAAATTATTATAAAATTGTTAAACAGTTAAAATCATTTAAAATTATAATAGTTGCTCCAACATGTTTCGGTTTACATAAACCATCATCAGGGAGCTCTCAGACTGTGCTTCGCTAAAGTTACAATGTTGACTTCGGTTACATATATCGTTATATGAAGTTATGGGTATTGTGGCTGCATGCAGTCACAATAAGTCAACATTGTAACTCCCTGATGATGATTTATGTAAACCGAAACATGCTGGAGCAACTATTATAATTTTAAATGATTTTAACTGTTTAACATTTTATAAAAATATGTGTGCATTAGTTGGACAAATAAAGGACTTAATATTATCCTGATAGTTACATCACTTGTAATTATTCACATTACTTATTTAAAAGTGGACGTTTTATTTTTAAACTGCTGTCTTCAGCTTGAAGGCTAAGAAGCTTATGCTGAGTTATAATTGCAAATGAAAAATGTGCAAATAAAAAATCAACGTTGGTAAATGTCAGACCGTAGGAGCAAGGAAGCGATAATTCAAGGAACTAATATAGACAGCTGGCTTAAATTTCAAGCCATACACTTTACACAGTTACAGTTCTTAATGGGTTCTTTCTTCTTGTAAAAATGCGGGCGTTTAAAGTCGTGATTTTCTTCGCTACCCTTGCTTTTTATTTTATCTTAGCAGCCAGCTTCGTCAATCACGGATGACGGCTTTGCAAAATGTGACCCACCCGTATCAATTACATTATTGCTTATACTCATGCATTATGTTTACTAGTTTCCATCTCTGAGAATATGACAGGTTATACTACACGAACATGATTGGACTGCGTTCTAAAATCTGTTGACTTGTAAACCCATACTAATAATGTTGATAAATTATAATGCATTACATGGTTATTGCTCTGTAGACTATTTACGATATTGGTTTTAAAGCGCTTTCGCAAAATTGCCACAAGCGACTATTAGCTTCACCCTATCTGTCCGTCTGTCCGTCCGCCGAAATGGATAAACTCGGCTCCCACTGGACGGATTTTCATGAAACTTGATATTTGAGGATTTTTTTAATCTGCACAAAAAATTCATTTCGTGAAAATCTGACAAGAATAATAAGTCCCTGAATTTATTATTCACTCCGTACACCAAAAAACCTAGTTTCACCACCGCCTGGAAGACACAGGCTTACTTACTTACTTACTTACTTACTTGCTTATTACTTACTTACTTACTCACTCAATGGCGGAGAGTACTTCTTGAGAAGCTATCCGGTTCCCCGCATTTTATGGAACCCAAAGGTTCATTACCGCATTCACAAGTGCCCGCCAACTGTCCCTATCCTGAGCCACATCAATAGAGTCCATGCCCTCATATCCCACTTCCTGAAGATCCATCTGAATATTATCCTCCCATCTACGCCAGTAGAGGTTTAGCCTTACTCTTACCTTAACTTCGGAGCAATAAAATAATAAAACACTTAAAAACTTTTATGCTGTTGTTTTGTATATTCTGCGATTTGAGACGCTAAACAACTGACATACACAAGCCCACATTCCACTTGTTACTTGGTACTGCAAAAACAGCATGAGAGTTTTAAGAGTTTTATCGTTTGATTATTATTCAACCGACGACATAAACGCCATACCAAAGTAAGAGACTTAGTGTCTTTACAAACGCCACATCAAAGCGAAGTGTCAAGTGACTGGGTTTTGAAGGATGTTCATTATAAGTGACCTTAAACGCCATACCAAAGTAAGAGACTTAGTGTCTTTACAAACGCCACATCAAAGCGAAGTGTCAAGTGACTGGGTTTTGAAGGATGTTCATTATAAGTGACCTTAAAGATAACCTGAAAAACTGTGCAATAATGAGAAGACTGCATTTTACCAGCACGTTTGGACAACTCTCGGTAAATGACCAACTTGATGTACAATTACGTTATATAATACGTTTATTATTATAATCCTCTACATGTTTCAAGCAACTCCGTGCTCATCATCAGGAGGCCAAATTGTATTAACACAGCATCTGGTATAGTATTCTGTGTAACTTCTCAACCTGCAACCCGGCCGGTCACGTACAGAGAATACTATACCAGATACTGTATTAATAAAATTCGACCTCCTGATGATGAGCACAGAGTTGCTTGAAACATGTAGAGGATTATAATAATAAACGTATTATATAACATAATTGTGCATCAAGTTGGTCATTTATCCAAAGTCATACCAGATTGCACGGTCAGCAAAACGTAAAACGTTTGGACAGGTGTTTGCAGCCAGTTGATTCGCCAAAAATCTAACAGTTATATATGAAACTCCCTGAACATGGCGCCGACGTGCGCCGAATCTCCCAGCAGGACGTAACGCAACATGCTATGTACAACAAGTTCATTAAATATTGGTTTAGACGAAGACAGTACGTCAGAACTGAGATAAATGCGTGTTTTGCAAGATTAAAATATCGTATATCATATAAGAAGCGGGAGCAGCAATCTTGTTCTGCCCCTGGTAAAGCCGTACTGCAAATACTTCAGCATTCACGTGTGCGTAGAAAATAAATTGTTATGGGTCTCGTTCATCTGTGTGGGCTATATCTTGCAGCAGGTAAGTACTTTGGGAAGTTGTTTATGTTTATGTTTTAGAGTGTACCGCAACTGGGGTGGGTGAACGTGCGGAAAGGCATTATTTTATCGCGAATATAAAACTGTATCATACAAACTTTTTAAATATTTCGTCCTGTACCACACATACACAAACACATTAAAGCACAAAGCCCATACACAATTCACTCTTCTAAGTTTCAGACTTCAAAGCAACATAAACGTATATGATATGGCATTCAAAACAGATGACTGTCTTTCGGCAACAGACGGGCGTACTCCCTTAGAACGATTTTAACATTCTTTTTTATTATCTTGTAGTGGAATCAATAAAATCTTCGGTATATTTCAAACGAGTTTTCGCGTCTATAATTTGTGTTACGTACAACCACCTACATCTTGCATTGAAGTGATTGTCATGTAATAGCTAATGACTTATCTTTCGTGTATGTTTACGAGCAGTTCCTAATAGAAATCGTGACCACGTCATATTTCAAACAACACAACAAACAGATTTTTCACTTAGTATATTGTTTATAAAAAAATGTATTTTAGAGAATGTTTTAAAATCCAAGATAATATTACAGACATTTATCAATATCACGCTACATCTGAACGTAGGTGACTTCGATCAAATTTCGAAGGTGATTAAATTTATAACGTAAATGTAGTAGCCCATAAATCTAACTCTGTCCCCTTTCCCCACATCATTCCTCAACCATTCTGCAGGTACCGTTTCCTAATGCCGCTACAGATATTGTAAAGTTTCTCTCCAAATGTGGGGGCAGTAGAAATTTAGCGAAGTGCGGTTACACAAGTCCAAACTTGCAGGTTTCAACCACTAAGACTGTACTTTTCATTTACTGTTTTTACATTTTATTAAATGTGGTATGCATGACATCCAACCTATTGTATATTTATATGTATATATATATGTATATTTATATGTATATATATATTATTTTACATTTCTATTTATTTTATATTAACATTACATTTCTGAGGGTTATCTTACGTGGAATTGATACCTTTAGATATATCGGACTGCAGTTCCTTGCGTGTGATTTATGATGATGTCTCAGTTATATTTCGGTCAATTTTTTCTTAAGGTTATTAGTTTATCCCCTGAGGAAGGAAACAGGTAGCTTCCGAAACGTCGTGTTAGTGTTGAAAGTTGGTGACAATGGAAAAGAGAACTTGTAAACATCGGTGTTATTACTTGCCTTTCCACGTGTTTTTTTAACGTCGAGCAACGAATCCTTAACCTGTTTCCTTGCATATAAAAGTTTTCAGAGACAAAACACCACACTTCGCACGCAAAAATCTACAGATAAAATATTTAATATTTCCGAATATTCCTCCATCACACACATAAAAAGCCTGGAGTCCAGGGACTGATATGTACATATCAAGCCTTTCTAATTCGTACGCGTGAGAAAACCCATACATCAATAGGCCCTGATGGTTACAGAATTTCACGGTATCGGTCACGACAAAAGAGAGATTGACAAATATACGACGTGGACACACTTACAAAATTAAGACTTGTCAGTGACTTTCGCCATGTATTCAACAACACGCTACATACCGTACATACATATGGGCACTTTAGTGTACTGAAATTTTTACACAGTAGGTCCATACCGTGTCTTGTACTAAAAATATACGTATATAACGTTGTACATATTCCTTACATAATTAGTAACACAGGAACATTTCCTTTAGGGAGCTAATATATGGAAGCTAAACAGTTTTGTAATGAGATGTAACAAGTCCGCTGACTTTTCATCAATTTCGTCATTTTAATAATATCCTTAATTATCCCTAGAGATTGTCCTGCAAAGCAAAAACACATAATAGAATATAATAATTTCAGTTGTTCCAGGTTTATTTCATAGTGGGTAACACGTTTTTTTAATCAATTATAATGAATTCAATTATTTGTCATATATCAATTAACAAATTTAAAGTAGTCCACGCCTCAATTTACAAGCAGGTTTAAGTATACATGCTCATAAACTAGACCTCATGAACGGAAAACCTTTATCTTATTGGCTTTCGTGTAGTAAAAAAATATCATAGCATTTTGATTCTAACTTCGCCGGTATTTCTTTCGTCTGTGTAGTGATTAATGAATCAGTCCCTAAAGAGAAGTGCATGAGTGCTTCAGGCGTGCTGTTTTTACCAACGCATTCTCTTTGAATAATGATCAAAGGAAAATAATCTGCTCTAGAATGTCGTTGAGATGGGTGAAGCAATTTTATTGGACTAGTTTGTGTACGAATGTACATAATTATACACACAATCGACGATAATTTGTATACATACAATTTGGGCGTGGCGAAATAAAATGAGCTCTGAAAGTTTCCAACTAGAATGTTTTTCATACTTCGGCTATCAATAACAAGATAGGCAATGTAGGTATAACGTAACACTGAGGCGTGTGGGCCTAACATTTGTACCTCCCGATACCAATTCATTCAAAGCAAACTCTCTTATCGCAATTTAATGTCTCCGAACAAAACGAAACGTACTTAGGTCTCCATGTTTAGTGCCCGGGGAGTTTTGTCCAATTTTAAGCTAATTTGAATTTTTTTTTCACGGATTTTCATGAAAGTTCTCAATATCAAATTTCAAGGCCTTCTAATTGGAGCCATGCTGACAAAAGCGGACGGACGGAGAGACAGGCGGACATGGCGAAAGTAACAGGTCCTTTTCGCGACTATACGATGGCGCCTAAAAACAAGAAAGATTTTCAGAGTGTCACTAAAAATTCTGTAATGCCTTTATAAATGATTTACTGTATTATGAAACATTATCTCTGTTAAAGGTCTATAATAATTTTATCTAATGTGGTAAACTAATTAATCAAATTTCAGAATTCCAATCTACGGTCATATGAACTGATGTGTGCCTAGGCTCATGTAGGATTTTGTCATGTATTCCCTTTCGATAAATTTCCTTGTCTTTGTTACCCCAATTTTTTTTAGAGAGAATTACATATTAGGAAACTTTCCTGCTACTTATTAATTTTAAGTCCAAATATTATTACCAGAACACACAGAGGTTTTGAGGGAGAACTGATGCAGAGATACCACTTGCAAGACCTAGGAATAGATGGAAGGGTAATATTAAAAGAGATGTTCAAAGAAGAGGATGGGAGCGTTTATTGGATTTATCTAGTTCAGGACTGAGACAGGTTGCGGGTTCTTGTAAAGGTGGTGATGAACTTAAGTTCCATAAAATGAGGACAATTTGTTGACTAGCTGTGGTAATAACAACTTCTCCAGAAAGATTCTGCTCCACGGATATAGCCATAAACTTAGCAGAGGTTCCGCTATACACCTTCATATAATGAAATGTAACAAGCAGTCTACGAGTGAGCGGTACCAAAGCTTTTGGCAGTACTAAAGTAGTAACAGTTTAAAGACCAGTGTTCCACTGTTACATACGTACGTACTACATAGCTCAAGCACAAAGAAACACTGAATTTCTCACGCAGTGTATTTTTAAGTTTTACGTTTTTCTCTGAATAAATACCCATTTATTTCCTGGCACGACTAACTTTTTGTTTTCTTTTATTTGTTCAACAAATGCACATATGTATTAGCAATATCTGTTGTACCAAATAGCGGCATTCGATTTTAGTAACTTTAGCTTCACATTTCTAAATTTGCAAAAACATTTTTGCTTTTTAAGCATCTATAATCTTGATGTATGTGCCGTGCATTTTGTATTATTTTACTTGTCCATCAAATGTAAATAAATATTAACAACCTATGTTTATTGTTAATATATACTGTGCATTTGTTGGGCAAATATAATAAAATTCTACAAAACGCACGGCACGTACATCAAGATAACCGTTTGGTCTTTCTAATGCAGAAGAACTGTGTTATCTGTGAGATATGAACTCAGTTCTTATCTGTAATCTAGATGGAGGTGAGTCTTCAAGGAGTAGGGCATAGATCCGCGCGGTATGGATCTGTCGCGACACTACGATGACTATACCGTTGCTCACAAATTAAGATGTCTTTATATATGGGTAGGCTTGTCGAATTACTAATTAAATATTCACATTACAGACCATGAGCAGCATTATTAGGAAGTTTGACACAGATGTCACTACAGGGTAGCACTTTCGTATGTCAGCCGCCGGGAGGCCTGCATGTCATAATACGTGCTTGGTAAGGGGAAGGAAGCACATGTCCGACCGGTTTCAGGTTCCTAGTCAGGTTTGTGTCGTAACCAAAAAAAGCTACTACTTCCGCCTACTCACGCTGCGCTAGACTTCCTTTTTTACTCGCAGTTTTGTAGCAGAATTACTGATTCTACAACTCTGTTGGTCTGGTCGTAATTCAGAATCCATGCACCGTGGCGAGTGGTTAAACTTTACAATCATAACTCTTGTCTAAGAAACAGAAACAGACTAAACTACTGCATTGACAGCAAACACGGCGTCCTGTAATGTTAAAGTAAGCAATGTTTATTCTAAAAGTGTAAATATATTTCTTGGAAAAAATGCAGATATTCATGTTAACACAAGTGACAGAAACAGCTGTACTTTAAACACTCAAACGACGCCTACAATTTACACGCAGCGTGTTTGAAAGCAAATATCTTCACCTTTGAAAAGCTGACTGTTTCTGAATTGATCTAGAAATTGCTACATTTGATGGAACCCATTTGTCTTTTAACTTCCTTACAGAATTCAACCAACAGACCCGAGTCTGACAGAAATAACTCCAGTCAACTTCTCTAAACTCAATTCTTTTAAATTTAACATTGCCATTCCGACGCCTGTGAATCCCAAGTTTTTCTTTCCTTCAGGTCTAACTTAACCACATATATTACCAAGGTTAAAGACGAGTGGAGCTCTAAATCTGCTCCCTCTATACGCCTTTATGGCGTGGACAGGGCCAACTCTACTTATTACTTTTGATTGTGAAGCTCATTCGCTGTGCAATTTTCTGTCACCTGCTGCTGACGTATTTTCTCTCTTACGTGCAGCAGTTCTTGTGTCATGAAGCAGAGTCTGCATCCCTCTCTGCAGCTGAAAGATATAATTCTTTTAAAAGGTGTAAAACTGTAATCTTCTCTAGGTTAAAGCTTTTGAAAAATTCGCTTCCATTGCTGGGATGTCAGAAAATGCTACAAAGCGCACAAGTCCTTAGGAAATATTCTTATTTCATCACGCATAATGAATCACTGTGAACGTTGTACAATATTTACTACGAACCAGCCAATTGCATGAACGTGCCTAGACCATAAACTGCATAGTACTAATCACCTTCTTCCTACGCGTTGAGAATAAATGTTCCCTTGTATCAGACTTCTAATAATTTCCGGGTGTTATCCAGACATGGTGTTTTAATGCAGAAGAAAAACCTGATTTCTCTGCTTTCCATACCTCCATCTCCAGTAACAAACTTCTATCCGTCATTTATTCGTTCCGAATATTTCAGAAATGATATTCAAGTGTATTTGATAGCAAAACGTCCACAAATTTATTACCCCTGTAATTCCGCTTCTTCTTCCCCAGATGTACCTCAAAATAATTTATATTTTAAGACCAAGACTCCAGTGATTTATCAGTTGCAGTTAGGACCCATACAGAGTTCGGCTGCTGTTAAATTAGTTTCCATTTCTTCCTTGCAGTATTGCGCTAATGTAAAGTGAAATGCTGAAATAGAAATGAGCTCCAACAAGGCCACCCGTCTTGCAGAGTCTTGGCCAAAGAGGTGGCTATAACTGATTACAAACATATGATCAAGTACGGACTAACCCCAAAGAACTTCCGGTAAAGTCTGTCTGGATTTCCATTTCTTTCCTCACCTCAAGACGGATCTCAAGGGGACTCATTTCACCTCAGATGATGAGGTGAAGCAAGCTGTGACGTCGTGGATCAAACAAAGAACTCCTGAATTCTTCATTGACGGCATGCGTAAACTTGTTTTAGGTTGGGAAAAATGTATTGAATGACAAGGCGACTATGTCGAAAAATAAGTACGTCAATTTGTAGCTAAAATATTGTACTTTACTTCCTACTTTCGTTTGTTTAAATACATGATCTCCTTTCCTAGATATTTCACTGTGTGCATTACTTATCAGTGACTTTGCAGTAAATAAATATCTGCATAATGTTGCATCTTTTTGGATTTTTCTTAATATTAAATTATGGTGCACGGAACCATGAGCTTAAAATTAGAGTTTCTCTACATCTACCGCCATGCAGGAACAGTTGCTATTCTTAAGAATGATATTATGATTAAATATGCATTTCCCAAGGTACTTGTAACTCCAATTAAACAATATTTCTTTCTCAACGCGATCTTCTGGATTTATATCTCTGTTTTGTTGCTGCATGCTTCTGATAAATTTATGATAGCGATTCCAATTTCCAGGCCCCTAATAAACATTAAGAGAGCCTAATTTATAATGCAACTTACAGACCAATATTTATAATGCTTATGACAGGATTGTATTTCAGATTATTCAACGGCTAACGACCTGAGGAGCTGCTAATGAAGAAACTCCTTTCTCCTCTTGGGCTTCGAATGTAAAAATCTTATACACTAAACCCTATGCTGAGCCAAATAAAGACAAACCACGAAAACGAACCTTATATCCTCACTATTAAAATCATGTTACTCCCCCACCAGTACACAAATCTTTACAGTCGTCCGTTCTGTAAGTTTTTAAACCAAAGTTATACGATAATGGCCAGGGTTACACTAATTTTCCAAAGACGTAGGAGCCGCGCCAGACGGGTGACACGAAGCAAATTCCACACTGAGGGTCAATAAATATTGGGCGTCATAATATAAAATTTGGGCGCCACGGCAACCTGGCGCCCAGGGTTTAAACAACCTTGTTCATGGTAATTTCCCACGTTCCACGTGTTTCCTCCGACATTTAATATTCCTTGATTTACAGTATCCAGCCTAATAGACGGTTGAGAATGCGTATTACGAAATTGGTAGTTATATGACGTTTGAAATTGTTCTGCCACTTCTACAAAACGAACTTATCTGGAAGATAAGCTTAAATTTTACATGTAATTTACAATATGCCATACGAATTAGAATCAGAAAAGTAACAAACTACTACTGTGATTACAGCATTATCCTTACAAATCCTAATAAGCTTAGTTTGTTGCAGAGATAAATTACGCGCATGTGTCGACAACATTATTTTATTACGTGACAATATAACACACCTCAAGGTTAACAAAGTTTACATTTCTACAGAAAAACGATCTGGTAACAGATGCTGACATGAGTGGAATGTTGCACTGCAAAAGATTATATCATCTGTTACAACAAGTTTATACGAGTGTAAGGTGTATTGTTTGGGAACACCTTCAAATGCAAGTATAAGTCAGTCAGACGAAAAGTTAAAATCAAGTGCATTTTAAGCGCAGTAATTACAAATCTAAAAATGGTACGTCAAATTCAATTGTACTTCTATTCCACAAACTCTGCATCCAGTTGCCAGCACACTTCATGAATTTATCATAACGTGGGGCCAGCATCTGTTACGAGACGTCTGTATTCTGTGTGATCAGTCGTCTTGTCACGTTTGTTTCCTTGCTGTAAACATTTTACGTGAATTCGGAAAACTGCAAAATGAGACTATTAACTTCGTCATAACTGTGGGTCAGGTTATCTGTCTGTCTGTCTGTCTATTCGTCCGCATGGAAAACCTCGGCTCCAATTGGACCTATTTTAATTAAATTTGGTATAGAGGATTTTTAAGAAATCTGCCGACACAATTAAGTGTTATTATTATCTGAGGAGAATAAATGGTACTTTACAAGAAACCCAATAAACATTTATGATCATTTTTTGTGTTTGTGTGACCGTGCATCATTGAAACCATAATAAAAACAGCCAAATAGAAGCAATAATAAAAATTTTATTAATAATTTCAATCAGCTCAACATGTTTCGAGCGATGACTGCGCCCATCCTCAGGAGCACTAGACTGTGTTTACAGCTAGTGGTATAAAGCACCTACGATGCTGCCTACAGGCGAGATATGATCATAAACACAATAATATAAACAGCCGATTAGATGCAACAGTAAAAATGTTATTATTAATTTCAATCAGCTCAACAAGTTTCGGGAGATAATTTCGCCCATCCTCAGGAGCACTAGACTATGTTTCCAGCTTCTGGTATAAAACACCGACGATGCTGCCTACAGGCGAGATATGATCATAAACACAATAATATAAACAGCAAACTATATGCAACAGTAATAATTTTATTATTAATTTCAATCAGCTCAACATGTTTCGGGCAATAATTTCGCCCATCCTCAGGAGTACTAGACTGTGTTTACAGCTTGTGGTATAAAGCACCGCTTTATATACCACAAGCTGTAAACACAGTCTAGTGTTCCTGAAAATGGAGAAATTATCTCCCGAAACATGTTGAGCTGATTGAAATTAATAAAATTATTACTGTTGCATCTAGTTTGCTGTTTATATTATTGTATTTATGATCATATCTCGCTCATTTCTTCGTAGAATAAGCAGTGATGGAGACAAAACTGTAGAGAAAAACTAAACGTACTTTTTATGTTCCTTAAGATTCTTTTTTTTATATAAATTCAGGCTGTTAAACAGATAATGTGGACAGATATGGTAGAGACCTACTGGCCACAGAAGACAATATAATACGGGGCATGCGCTTTGCATGCTGGATAACTAAGGCTACAAACACGCAATTAAAACATGTAATACTTAGAACTTTTCAACAGTAACAAGTGTTACGCGAATGCGCCTCACTGTCACATCCGTACACATTGCGTCTCTTGTTAAATGTGTTCACTCCAATATTCTGCTTCAACATTGGAAATATGTACTAATTGCTCGGCGACAAATATATGATTCAATGACCATCAGTTTAGGTTATTTAGTTACGTAATGGAGGTCCACGGAAAAGTATTATCTGACAGCAAAAAGGTTGTGTATTAAGTGAGCTTCAAATTGGAAGGAAGAGACGAATGAATTTAACTGATAGATCTTTTATTTGGTTAAAATATTCTACTTTTTGACAAGTGGCCACCGAATAAATAACTAATAATATTTCTAAACAGCTGTGTAATATTGTACAGTGTTCTCGATGGAGATCATGAAATTAATTACAATGCCTGAGAGAATAATTAAGGCAGGCCCGATAAACTTTCATTGAAGAAGAAAGATTTAGAGGAAATCAACATCACGTCCGAACTGCAAACTAAATGAACAAACAACTGAACCTTTCACAAATACCGCACCCGCTATCCAGTTGTGATCAACACACAAGGGCCAAAGTCATCAATACAGCAATACATATTTGAATTTTCTTTCATAACGACATCCAATGTATCTTACTAAAAGTTAAATTTGACACACCCAGTTTGGAACTCATGAACAACAACAATATTTATGTCCTTTGGTTCTCTCAGTCATATATGCTGCCGAACATGGCGATCTAATGTAGGCCGGGACATTGCCACAACTTCTGGATTCATGCCTCAGGCTTCTGAATCCCACAAGCGGCAGCTAAACCTTAAATCACAGCTCCTGTTAGTTAACAGCAACAGTCGGTCCATAACATAATTTGTTGCGTCCAACGAGAAAATGAATTGGCATGTAGGAACAAGTGTTGTGGTCTATTGGAAGATATTACCTAAATATAATACCTGAATATTTATTTGAGTCACTTGACAGGTCACATGATTTTGGTATCAGTTCATTTTCAAACGTACATTTTTATATACAAAAATTACAACGTAAGAATTTAGATTCTGCTAAGCGACACTGGGTCGCTAGGACAAGTGTTTCCCGACGTTGGAAGCAGCGCCACTCCTTCATTTTAAGACGTTTAAATATCCGTGAAGAAACGTGCCTTCATCTGTGACGCGGTACCATACTCCAGAAGGCCGGATTCAACGCTCACACCGCTGTGAGAACCTCGCGACCCACAAGCTATGACTCAAGTGTCACTACTTATTAACCCATTAAGGACGAAATGAAGTGCGTTCTATTTGAAACTCCAGTCCGTACCGCGCAGTAAACACTCTGTCTCATTTATAAAAACCAATCATTTAAAGCTGTATAGACCAAAACTAGCTGTTTGTTCTGAGATACCTACATAACACATGAACACACATTCCTTTAGCAACAAGTAGAATTACTGAACATTAAACCTCGTGGTACGTGAAGGAAAAGCTAGGCCATAAAATTTTAACAAGCGCTTTCGTAATCGCTGATCAACCTGCTGCTAGTAAACTGCCATGCATTAGCGTCTAACAGTCCAGACAGCAAACACCAACTCCACCTAAACGAAATTCCTTTTCAGTGCTAACCCGAAGGTTTCAGATGTCCGTTCCTCTTGACTTACTATAACCGCTTCACCATTACTGCTGCTGCAAATTCAAGTCTTCTCCACAATATCGGGAATTATGCACTCGTCAACAATGACTAACAACCCACAAGATATGAAAATTTATCAACAACACTGTGAGAAGCTTAAAACTCGCAACGTTGTTGAACCCTTCTAGTCGAATGTTGTTCAGAGTCAATGAGGAGTTTGTTACTAACGTTTCCGTTTAATATGTTTGTCCCACCTTTAAGGGTCAAGATGTCTGGAGTCAGCCGCTGAACCATTTCAGGTTTATGTCAGGTTAAACCGATTTGAACAAATTATGGTTTTCCTCGGTCACCAGAAGCATAATCCGAAGAGAGCCACTGAAGTTGCTGTGATCTCCTCCTTTACATCTTAGGATTCATCAGTCATCTCACTGCGTATCTCTTTCATACGAAATTATACAACTGGGAAAGTGTCCAATCGAAAATGACAGAATAACTTATACCTTATAACGACGAGCACATACAGGAGATTGTCGTGGTTTGGACATATCAACCTATCACAAAGATAATGAATACGTAAAAATTGGACCGGCAAATATGGAAAAAGAGTTAACAGGGATTCCTAGGAACAGGTGGAAGGAAGTCATTAAGAGAAATGTTACGAAGAGGGTGTAATATTTTGGCTAATTAAATTGCCTTAGGATAGGTTTCAGATGCTGACAACTGCGAGTATATTATGTTACGGAAACATAAAATCGGTTCGCCGTAAAATATTCTGTAAACATAACCTGCTCCGTGCAGCTATTTGTTTGGCAAAATATATTCTACAATTTTCTTGTAACAAAACTTTTTATGTAATTTTTTCTGTCCTGAAAATGCATTTCTTGGAACTCAACCACTTTTTCCCTTCCACATGCATTACGTACATTTTCAGCAATATAATGCCTCCATATTCCAATCCAATACAATTAGTACTGGTGTTCTTAGCTCTTTATAGCCTGTGGCCCAGGCAACAGTTCGAGAATGAGAGTGTAAAATATAGATGGAAAATAGCACTAATAAAGAATAAAAGAGACAACGTATATATCCTAGAGCTATTTGGTTGTACGCACTTCAAGTTTCGATCACGTGACATAATCAGAATTAACACTTCCGCAATTACGATTCTAGGATATTTTCAGACAGGCACTCACTGTCAGGCACAAACTGGCGTTACTGCAGCTGAAACTTTATGTAGCTACGTCAGCTTCAGTCACAACTCGTTCGACGGAACTACAGACAGTTTAAGTTACCTTGTTTGAGGATATCCACACGCGCGTGACATCATAACCGTGCAATGCCCGCTATGGAGCTAACTGAAAATTTTTAGTTCCCTTTTTGTTAAAACTGTGATTTCCACTCCTCACCAAATATTATTTGGGTGATTAAATCATGAATGAGATAGGCGGGGCAAGTAGCACGTATGGGGAGAGTAGAGGTGCACACAGGATTTTGATGGGGAAACCTGAGGGAAAGAGACCACTTTGAAGACTCATGCCTGGATGGGAGTATAACACTAAAATGTGTTTTCAGGAAATGGGATGTGAGGGTATGGACTGGATTGGTCTGGCTAAGGATAGGGGCATGTGGTGGGCGCTTGTAAATGCGGTAATGAACCTTCGGATTTCATAAAATGCGGGGTATTTCTTGACTAGCTAGAACCATTTAACTTCCCAAGAAGGATTCTGCTCCATGGAGTAAGTAAGTAATGTTAAAATGGTGTCTCTAGCCATGTGATAGTGGTGTGGGTATTTTGAGACAAACTCAATTGCAATGAAAGTATTTTTTTGGCTATTTTAAGTGTAAATACACAAAATTTAATAAAAGTAGAAAACCAACGAATTCACCTTGTTAAAATGTATTTTTATTCCGTATTGCTAAGACCCAATATGTTTCGGTCGTACTCACGACCATCACCATCAGCGTGTCTTAAAGACTACTAATAAAACACATAATAAGCTGTTAACCTCTATAGGTAAAACCACTTAGTGTACTGGTGAATATGCTAGGTACTCGCTCTATCACTGCAAATTTGGTTTATATATTGATGAAGAAGTTAAAATTCAAATAATGTTAAACAGGTAAAACTGTGCGTTTGTGTTGTCGATTGCAGTTTATATGCACCTTGTAATAAGAAATCCCGATGACGGACATGAATACGAGCGAAACATGTTGGTGACTAGCAATATGGAATATAAATACCTTCTAATAAAGTTAATTCATTGGTTTTCTGTATAAATTACAATTTAATGCACTGTATGGGTCATATTAAATGCTACATGTAACTCTAAAAGACTGCAGAAAGAAAAACTGATTTGTTTTTCGTTTTTCACTGTGAATAAGCTTATATAACGGAATTACATAAGAGTACAGATTTTTTTAAATTTATTTGCTGCCTTCACCTGCCTTCACTTTGGGTGTTAGTTCTACCACTACATACTATGCTTGCATTCCTACTTCTCTGCAACAGGTACGAAGGCCCTTTCCCCAGGGTATGTAAATGAAGACTTAACACGGCCAATACCGAGCATAAGAATTAGTAGAATTTTATCTCCAATCTCCCTATGCCTTCAGGGAGCACAATGTGACAACTTTACTTTTACCTTTACATGTTACACACTACACATTAGGCCTGTATTGTCTGATGTGTCGTACATATTGGTCTGTAAACGGAACTGCAGACGAAAGATAATTTCGCCCATTCACCTTGACAAACTACTTGCAAATGTAAAAATTGTGCCACTTGACCTACCGAAATCTTTATCAAGGTAAGGTCTAATGGTCTTAGTAGCTTAGGTGCGAATTAAAATTCTAGGAACAATGAAGGATAAGACTTCGTTGCAATATTTATCACGTCTGACCCTTCGGTGCTGTGCAGCAATCAGTCTTCTGGCCTGCAAAATGGTCTAACTTGCCAAAAGTGACTTTGAAGGGTTCTTTAAACTTGCTCATAGATAAATTCAAGAAGGTGTTTTGAACTGGAGCGTATTACAAAAATTATCACTCTTTTGGTACTAGGCGATAAGGTTTTTTTCATAGGAATCGTTCAACGAAACCATACAAGACAAAAGGTTTTATCAATTTTATTCTATATGCAGATATAGGCATATTATCTAACATTCTGCCGAAAAGGGAGAAGGATGATGGAAATTTTTAACCATTGAAAATTAGATTAATAATAACAATAATTTATATTTTTTTATATTTATTTCTTTACTGCAATTGGGTTGTTACCCGGTGGCAGTGGTTATTTTACATGTAAACAAAACATGAAATTGGTTACTACTAGATTTAAGTCGGGAGGGCTATATGAGAAGCATGTAGTGGCAACTTGG
>Ga0136643_10006880_pt1 | contig 16356 bp, 13 predicted proteins | sample TergutLab28metaG_FD_96883 | JGI IMG/M metagenome (GOLD analysis project Ga0136643, IMG submission 96883) | Labiotermes labralis P1 segment gut microbial communities from Petit-Saut dam, French Guiana - Lab288 P1 (version 3) (version 3) | ecosystem: Host-associated > Arthropoda: Insects >... | reverse complement strand
TTCATCTTCTTCAGATCATTCCTGACATCATCATCCCATCTAGACTTGGGCCTTCCAGCTGGTCTTCCTGTGAATGGTTTCCATTTGTGTATTCTTTTCACTATGTTGGTTTCGGGCATTCTATTTGTGTGTCCAAACCAACTCAATCGTTTGGCTTTAACATAATTTATTATGTTCCGGTGTTTAATTAATTCATCCAACTCCTTATTTGTTTTAATTCTCCATATACCGTTGGCTTCCTTAGTTGCCCCATATATTTTCCTTAATATTTTCCTCTCAAACACAGAGAGTTTTTGTATAATACTTTCTTTGAGGACCTGTGTTTCACAGCCATAAACTACATTTGGTCTAATTACTGACCAATATAACTTCAGTTTGGATTTCCTGGACACCACATTACTTTTAAAAAGCGCTTTGTTTGCATAGAATGTTTTATTCCCTTTAGCAATTCTTTCTCTAATTTCTTCTTCCAGAGTGTTATTCCCATTCACAATAGCACCAAGGTAACTGAATGGTCTAACCTGATCAATATGCTTGTTGTCCACAATTAGTTTATTTAGTTGGGTTTCTTTCCTTGTACACTTCATGTACTTAGTTTTGTTCTCATTTACTATTAGACAAAATTGTAATGAAATGTTTTTCAGTTTTTTAAAAATGTCTATCATTGTTTGTTCAATTCGGGCAGTGATTAATATATCATCAGCATACGCTGAGCATTGTTTTAAACGTGTTGATATGTTACCTCTTAGTTCTAGCTGCTTTAAAATAACGTTAATAACTATACTAAATCTTTATGATGGAATAGTCTGTGGAATTTTTGGATCCATACTTCTCCCTGTTGAGATTGTGTATTGTCAGAATATTTTCCAGGGTGGTGAAATGGAATATGTTCAAAGCCTTGACCTCATCAATGTTTGAATCTTATTCTGCTAGATATTTACATACAGAGCAGTGTAAGAGAGGTGATTCTGAGTGTGAAAATCCATTATGTAGGCCATCTGAGGCATAGGATAAGCAATTCTGTGATAGGATAAGCAATTCTCTGACTCCAGATATTAAGTGTCTGTTATGTGACAGGAACTGGAGTGCCTATGAAGTGTGTACAGAGTGACAGCCCACACAGTACACTTAACCTTGTACATATTCTTTTACACTAGAGGTGTGTATCAAATGCTTTGGTTTCGTTCCGTTGAAATTCTGTTTTAGAAATGTTAAACTGAGCCTTTCTGATTCACCTAGTACAAATGTGTGGCTTCTCAGTGTTCATGTAATTAACACAATTATTTTATTATGCTCCTGTAAATTGTATGCATACAATGGTAGCAAAGGGATTATTAGGATTTCTTGCTGTTTGTCATGCACTCCTGTGACAATGAAATTTGAAAAAAATATAGCAAATAAATGGCAGTACTTTTGTATGTTTTGGTTAATCTGTGTTATTTTAGTACTAACAGTATTTCCTTTATTAGCAAGTGTCTTAATTTTTATGTATGTACTGTAAACTGTCCAAATAATTGGACAGTTTGACTAGCTTGTTTGCAGAGGATTGTCATATCCATTTGTTAGCACTAATATTTTAATACTTAACCTATTCCATTTAAAACAGTGTCTGGTGCTACCAGTGTAGGTTTCTGTGGACATACAAATTTTAAATGAAGTTTATTTATGTTATGTTACATTGGAAGGTGCTGGGCCCTCTCAGCTATATTGTTTTCGTGGTATTAAGGAAGAGAAATTGGTTAAACAACAAATATGGGGGACATAATTATACATCCTGAAGTCTTTTGAAGATGCTATGTTATTAAATTATTAATTTATTTTCAGCTTGACAGAAAGCGTTTGTGTGAATAGTACATTAAGAGCAGAAATACAGATGTACCAGAATAACATAAAAGAACTTGAAAATCTGAACCAAATGTTAAAAGATGAGCATCAAGCCTTACAAATAGCATTTGCATCTCTAGAAGAGAAACTGCGAAAAGCACAGGTAAATGCAACTGTATTACTTGAGAAGAGTCATGCTGTAGTAGGTTAATTTAATGTTGATTTTTTGTTGTTTTTCGGTGGAAGATATTGGGCAGCCACCTTTGTCAGTTCAGATTGAGTTCATCATTATGCATTATGGTGGCCCCAAAATGTTACATTTAACAGTAATGTTTACCTTATGTGTGTGCAGTTCTATGTATCATAGCTTTAGGAACACCTTTATATTTTTCCATATATGTGTGTCACAAATATTGTACACATGTTGGCATATCTAAGTACAGAACAGTTTTTTTATATTGTCTTTGAGTCTGATCAGAAGATTTAACATATTTTTTATTATTATTTGTAGTTTGTGATTATAGAATAAAAGACAGTTGCCTTCCCTTAGGCAGACTTTTTGTTATCCAGTGTAGACTAAGAAGAATGTTTTTTGATTGGTACTACCTTGTGCCATTAGGGGACATTTACTGCATTTGTATTTATATGTTGTCCCACCTGACCTCAAAATGAACTTCTATCATAAATCCCAGAATCAAACAAACTGGGGAACTGGAGACATGTCAGGTAGGGACTAGGTGCACAAATAAAAATAGAGGTGGGTCAGACAGCAAATGACAGCCTATTATGCGCAAAAAATAAATAGAAGGACTGAAGCACATACACACATGATGAGTCACAAAACTGCTGGTATCCCCATTTTACATACCAGACCTTGAAACTTCATACTGAAACACACACAGAAAACACAAATTCTTGTGTGATGTTGCACCTGCCGATAATGAAATAAAGCAGCAGCTTCTTGATTACAGTACCCAACAAGGACCCAGGTAACCTAGGCTTCACTAGGACAGAATTTAATTCTGAAGTTATAAGTTGAGGTGGAATATCAGCAATGTGTGAGATCAGGCTTGAATTACTCTGTATCGAACAGGGTAATGGAAGAGCCAGGGGACTAGAGGAAAATAGTAACAGAGCCAATAACTGAGGGTATGCCTTGGTTATGTAATGCCCATCTGTGGTATCACAGCACAGTGAAAACAAAGTTTCTTTATTAAAGCATGTTTTATTTGTATTAAAATATAAATATATATGTGTTAGTGAAACTACGAGTAGTCAGATATTATCAGTGGTATTTTTGTTATTATAAGTCATAGAAATTAAAACCAACATGATATGCTTTACATAGGGAAAAACCCCCTGGTGCTCTACAGTTAAACTTCTACATGTTTTGGCCCTTTTGGGCAATTGACAGGGAGTTTGTTTATTTTTGGTATATTATTGGAACAGAAGTGTAATCAACTGATAATAATATACAAAAAAATTCGCGTTACTTGGATACGTTTGGTTCAGAGGACAGTGTTAAAATGGATACTAAAGAAATATGCTCCAAGGGTGTGACCTGGAAACAGGTGACTTAGCATTGTGCTCGAGTGAAGAATTTTGATATTTGCAGCACTGAACTTTAAGTATGTATTGCTGGTAATTTAATGAACTAGTTGTACAGACATTTTTATATGGATGTTCTTTAAAATGTGACTGAAAAGTAATGGTTTCACCATCTAATCATATGTCATTTTAATCCTGTCAGATACAACACAAGTTACAGTGTTTTGATTACAGATGTTAACAATTTCCATACAAGTTTTATTCGAAGTTTTGCTGGGAATCTGAGTTGTGTCCTTACATGAAGGTCATTGTTGCAGTCTTAAATTCTGTGCTATGTCTTGTTCTTGCCTGTGCCCTTTATGTTGCAGGTAGCAGTTAAAATACAAAAGAAAAGAGTAGCCTGCTATTCTGATTAATGTTTTAAATGTGGTGTTAGTAACATGTGTACACTCTATGGGTCAGATGTGTAATAATTTTGACAGGAGGTTAACATTTTGGAAGGTTAGAGTTTAAGGTCTCTGTGAAGACAGGTCCATGTGTACATTTATTTGACTGAAGTCTGTCCATTTCAGGATGAGAACCGCAGTTTGGTGGAACGTCTCATAAGATATAAGTCTAAAGATGCTGATAAGATGAATGAAGAAAATGAAAATTTTATACGGTATGAATTCATTCATTTTGTATTGTGTATAGTTTGTGTAATATAACCATTTAGTTTAATTCTGTCCTAGCTGAAATTATAATCCTGCATGTGTTTGGAAAAAAGCCCTGCAATTAATTACAGATGTTGCCAATTCACTTGCTGTCTCTTTGTAGTATAGATTAAAACAGGTACAGCTTGTAGACACCTCCAAGCATCAAACTTTATTTCCAGTGAAGGGGCCATTAATCCAACTGCCTTTCTGATACAAACACTTGGGCTGTTTGGGTAAGTAAAGATATTTTGTAAATATTGCTAATTGCTGGGGAATTTAACCTATCAATTGCAGAAGCTTGTGGCTGTCTAACACTGGTGGAAGCGCAAGACATTGAGCCTGTTATTACGCGTCTCAGAGGTACAGGTTTATTTTAAAAAGGTGTTTTAGCACATATCACCAGACAGTTGACTAAAATATTTTACTTAACATTTAATATAGAATTAAGAGGTTGGTAATTCATGTGCAACAAAGCAGCAGTAGCATAAAAGTTTGTCTTGAGTTTTAAAATTTGAGTTTACACATGTATGTATGGTAATTGTGCTTGAGACGTATTAACTTTCCATTCTTGACGTAAACATTGCTGTCTTATATTTTAGCTAGTTTTTTTTTTTTTAAAGTAGGGAGGGCGCTACTTGGCTTAGTTTCTGTCCAGCCTTGTGAACAGGAAGAGATTCATTTTTGGGAATGTTGTATTTTTAGAGCATCAGATAGTTGTCAAGTTCAGAAAGTAACTGTGCTAAGTGCATTTTACCATCAACACAGCCTTATAGAAATGGGTTGCAAATTGTATATGGTTCTTTCTGTACTTTGAAATGCATCTATCTTGAATGATTTTGTGAGATTTGAGGTTTTCATGGTGGTGTTGGTGGAGATTTCCTGTTGACTGTGAATAGTTAATGAAGTTTCAATGGAGGGTAGTGCCTCTTTGTTTGGGTTCAAGCAGTTTATGACTCCATCTTGCTTGATAACAGCAAACCAGTAAGGAAGAAGCATGGAAGGTTTGACTAAGGCACACAATATGTACGTGCATGCATTTGTCTCATTCCCCCTCTGTCCACCAACAGGGTTGACATGTGTATACACATTGATCCTGATGGTGGAGACAGAGCAGGTTTCCAAACTGCTGGAGTTCAAACAAGCTAGGATGCAGCCAGTACATGTAACATACTTTAGTGAAGTTACTGGATGTCCATACATGTTCACAGCCCATTCTGTACCTAAACTTACTTGTAGTGAGTGCTTAAAATCAGAGTGTTGTTGTCATATGTTTATTAAGAATATAAGAATGTTGGAGTGAATGTTGCAAGGAGACTGGTGGAAAGTCAGTGACTGAAAGCTGTGGCTTAATGGAAGTAGCATTTGGAGATGCAACACTGAGCTGATCACAGGTTTTTTGTGTGGTTCTGTCATTTTATAAAGCAGTAAATATCTTTGAATACAGCAAGCACCCTGTACTCCTTTCAGACAATACAGCTTATGAATTTGTTACTTAGGTGCGTGGTTTGTTATGCAGTAACAAAAAACTGACTGTGCATGAAGTGTCAAGAAGAAGAACTGGGTATCTTCAATGTAACAATCAGTTTCTGTTTCCATTTGACTTGTATTTTGTTGTGTGTAGTGCTTGATTGTACTTGTGACTAGTACACCTGCATCCAAACAAGCAGATGTATTATTAGTATGGTGGTACAATATCTTCAGCCCTCTGTCTGCTGTATATGCTACATTCATTTCATATTTAATCATATACTTTTGAACCTGGTTATGACAACATGGGTTGATGCAATGCTTCATCTGTAATGTCAGACATTCTATGGTACCAATTAATTCCACACTGTTAACCACAATGTTATACTCCTGTTATAATGACACTCATTTAAAATTACGCAAAGTATTCAGATCCTTTCATGATGTTATAACCAAGTTCAACTGTATTATGCGGATGTTTCTTGTAAGTAAAATACTACCTGGCATGTTTGGAAAATGACTACTAATTCCATCTGTTTACATCACACCATTCACATTTATCCCAGTATTTAATTCAGTAGTATGTGGTAGTATGTGGCCTCTACAGTAGCAGTGGAAGCAGTGGGTAACTGTACAACAAATTGAGAATGGATTTGTACTTATAATGTTTTGAAATATTTCTGCTTGCATTGCCATTTATAAAAATATTTATAATGGGGCATGACTGCAAATCCTTTTGGATTTTAACTACTAACTTGCCTTCTGGTATGCTGTTGAATAGGAAACTTAACTTTTGGGTGGACTGTTTGGCATAGGCAGTGCCTTTTAGTTACAAATGAACATATCATTTATTTCAAGGGAATGGTCACTAACTACTGTGTGCTAGATTGTATGAGAATGACTTCATAATTAATGGAAACTTATATATTTTTTTATGTCAATGAGTATACAGGCCTAGATATTACTTTATGATTTATAGGCTTATACAATTAAAAATCATTACATTAGTAACAACAGAGTTTGGTGGGCTATGAATACGACTTTTATAAAAAGTCAGTTAATGCCTTGTCCATAACACCAATGATATATAGCATCTAATAGTGTTGTATTTGTTCTAGGAAGAAGCAGGCCAAATTGCAGAAAGAACTGGAAGAAGCTGCAAAGGATACACGCACCATATCACCCGATCGATTGAAAGATGTTGCGGCTGCTGAAGCATTTATTGTAACTTCTGTACCAAACAGAGCCTTAGTGAAGTTTGTAAGTGTTTTGTTATTGATTGTTGGATTTTATGTATAAAACCCATGCTTCAAGGTAGACAGAGGCATCAGATTTCATGATGTATATGAGTAGTGAATTGGCAAGGATTGAGCAGGAATCAGCTATGGCTTGTATCTGCGCTGTCATATTTACATAGAAGGACTAACGAATTTCACTTTTTAGTACCTCCTAGTACAAAAGCTTCAAGTAGTTTATTTGATTTTTCCTGTGTATTTGCACATATTTGAATGCTATGGAGTTTCTTATCAAAAATCTGGCTCAGTTTTCAATTCCAGGCCTTTCATGAGACAGGAAGCACAATAATTGTACAAGGTATATAATTCACTGTTCTTTCTGTTAGGTTTAAGACTGCAGTCTTGCAGTTGTAACTTGTTAATGCCACTTGATGAGTTTTGTCTTCCAGTTCTGTAAAACTGACTTTGGCATTTAGTTTCTGAAGAAGAAAAATATATATAAAATAAAATAAAAAATAATAATAGTAATCAGGCAGCATGTTTTATCTGTTTACCTTTTTGGTTACCTTCTGAGCTGTTATCAAATTAAAGAAAATTTGGAGTCAAGGTTGTTCCATTGGAGGTTGTCTTGATGGGATTTTCTTCCTGAATTAATTGTTTTAGTAATTCCAATGCATTGTAAACCCCAGGTTTAGATATTGGTTTAGTACGTGCACTGTTCAGTATGGAAGGCTGAAATTTTTTTGAATTTTTGTGGTCATTAAGATTATGTTCTCCTGGGATGTGATGCTGTGTAGTCTGGTACATACATACCAACATTTGGATGAATCTATTGTCATTATTTTTATACTGAAGATGGAGGCAGCAAGTTCACTAAAATATTTATACCTGTGTACCCAAAATACTTAGTAATGGATCTCTTAAAAAGTGTGTGATTTCTATTAGTGTTTTATTATATGAAGTGGAAACATTTTTGACATAGAAGTATTGCAGATATGTTAGTTTATGTCTGTGAAGTATCTGTGAACACTACTCTACCACATTTTATTGACAGTACCTGAAGAGTGCATGGTGATTTCAATTTGGGTTCCTTGCCATATTGCTGTGGTATACTGTGGCAAAAAAATCTTTATAGCCTTTCACACTTTCTTGCTCTGAAAGTGCCTTGTGTGTTAATATGCAAGATTTGACAAAGTGTGTTTTGTTCTCATTCCTGCCATGTTTTGTTCTTAAGAAAACACCATTAAATATACTGTTAGGTTATGAATGCATGAAGGTTATATTTGGCCCCACCATGTGACAGTGATGAAAGGATACATGAAACTGAAGAGTCTGGTTCCCACCGCTCACCTTATTTTCTCCTGCTTACACTTTGGCTTTGCTGTTTAGTTTAGGAGCCATGACATTCACTGAGTATAGATATAATATTTTATGTGTATGAAGTGAACACGAAACATACCTGTACTTTGCATGTATTACAAATAACTTGTATTTGTTATAGAACTGTAGTAGCTTTCTCTTATAATCTAAAACCTCCTCTAGAAAGTAGTGTTTTGTGATTATCACAACCTGAAACTTTTGGCTTCTCTGCCTGCTGCAGGTTATGCACATGCTTTAATTGTGATTCTGTTCAAAACTGGTGCCACCATCTGCAGCGAATTGTGTGTATTAGTTTGTTGTCTGCAGGCTTCCCAGATCAAAGGGATATTGTAATGCAGCTAAATTGTTTTTCTAGTTTCTAAGGAACCTCTCTTTCATCATTATTCTAGTATGAGAAAGGTTTAGCTACAGCTCATAGTGTCAGTACAAGAAAAGTTATAAACCAGGACCTATGTTCCAGAAAATATACTATCAGGTTTATTATCAGCAGTCCTATTTATTGTTTCTTTTTTATATGTTAAAGAAAAGATACAGTTAAATTGTTTATTTTATTTATAATCTTCTTAAGCATGTAATTGCCACATTTTTATTTGTGTTAGGATGCACATGATGGAGATGTAAATGCTGTGAAATGGAGTCCAATGGATCGTATTTTGGCCACTGGGGGAGCTGACAGGAGAGTGAAACTATGGGACATAACAAAAGGTGAGGAAGAGGAACTGAAATTTAGTATGTTAATGATCACATGACTGTTTTGTACCTTGCACTGTGTACATGGTACATTATGTCATCACAATGTTAGTACTGTACAAAATCCCAAATGATTAGATTTGTATACTGTGTGTGTGTGCATGTAACATATGCCCTTTGTTTTTAGCTTGGTTAGTTTCAGGCTGGATGTGGTTTACACATGACTTGTCTGTCATGATTTCTTATCCCAGACAGTCATCTTCCTCTGCTGCGTAGTGGATCAGGAGGCATCCGCTTCTGTTTACATGTCAAGTGACCTGCATGTGCACTTTGTTGAATCTTGGCATGCTGTGGACCTGATTATTAACTGAGCCAATATCATTTCTTTGCATTGCCAGCAATGTTTGTCCAGTTAATCAGCAAGTTGTTATTAGGAATTATGCATGCTCAGTACTGACAGGTGAGATGGCTTTATGAGCTTTCCCTGGTCATGGAGCATATCCAGCTTCTGTATGCTACCATTAAATTTCAGAGAAGCACATTTCATCATGTACATTATTCATTATGTTATAAGTGTTGCTTGTTTTTCACCTTCAACCACCAAGAGCATTAAATACAACCATGTCTCTCTAACTCATTATATCATTCGACTTATACTTCTTGTGGCCATAGTGCTTGCACACATGTTGCAAAGAATCATTAAAAGAAAGATAAGTGGTTTTGGTTTGGAACTTTGTCGCAGTAAAACTGCGATTTATATTACTTTATATTCACTGGCCTTAACATGTAAGTGTTACTTAGAAAAAAACATTTGTATGGACAGCGACAGTGGGCTAGTGGATTTTTTAAAGATGGTATTATGTTTGTATTGCATTTTCAGAACTCTGATTGTCTGGGTTAGATGTAACATCATCAAACATTTGTTTGTGTAATCACACATTCTTTTGTCTATCGGTGTGCATCAGATAGTTCTGTGTGGACCAGATGGATATTCCCTAAATTTGCAGAAGTCATTCATCAGTGAAAGCTTTTAACCCTTAAAACACAGTGGTTACTGTTTGTACCACTGTTTGAAATTTATAAACTGTGCATTCTGCTCACAGAATACATTAATATGTTTGGTATGCTTCCCAGAATAAATAGTGATTGTTTCTCCACATACATCATCATCTGATATTTGTATTGGAGACATTGTTTTTTGTGGGGTAGGAATATAATTTTTAATATTATGTAGGCAAGTTTCAGGCTTGAAAGGGACACAATGTTGACCAAATTGAGATCAGGTGCTTGTTTGAGGACATTATCTATGACTTTGCTTGAAATTCTAGCTGTACTTTGGACCATAATTTTCAGATAAGAATTTGTACATTTCCTTAAAGTGAACATTGTGTATCATACACACTTTTGGCATACATTTTCTAGGTTAATATGGAACAGAAACCTTATGGTATCAGCATATGATTTGTATGTGTTTGGCTCTTGGAGGCTTCTCACTTTTATACTACTGCATTTCCTTGTGTTGATGATATCAGTTTGGTAACCTAAAGCTCGTTGCAATATGGGGTTCTAAGATTACCTATACAGACTGGTCTTTCAATAGTAGCTTTTGTGAAAGATATGTTCGTGTAAGTATAAAATAACTAGATATGGCCTTATCATATGATGATGTATCATAATATTCATGGGTTGCCATCTGGTGGTGCTAGTGTAAGTAACTAGGGATTTTTATTTGTTTCTACCCCTGCCATCTGTTGGTACTAGATTAGTAAATCAGATTTCTGTTGGTTTCCACCACTGCCATCTGGTGTTACTAGTGTACATAGCTCATAATTTCATTTGTCTGTTGCTATCAGATGTTTCTGTCATAAGTAAGTCAGATTTTCATGCAACTGCCACTGTCTGATGGTTTCTATAGAAATTAAGTGTGACATAAGCGCTCAGCTGGTCACTTACACCAAGGGCATTGCAGGAGGTAGACAAAATAGTGACAACAGTGAATCAATTGTGCATACTTTGTGTTTGAGTTTGTCCTTATGTAATTTGCCACTGTAGATACAAGTGCTGGTAACTTAATGATTATGTAGGGCATTGTTAATTACGTGAGATATATTTAATATATACCTTAGGATTGCTTTTTACTTGTATTCTGGAAGTGCCTACTTCAAATCTTGGCTGGGACAATCTGGACTGAGGGTTTTGTGGTGTTACTCATTTCCTCCAGGCACATGCTGGGATAGTATCTTGATTAGACTACAAGAGTGGTTCCTTTCGCAACCTTACTAATTCATTGTTTAACAGTATTTCTGTTTTTTGATGTGTTGTCTTTTATATTAGTATTGTTATTAAAGAAATTGCAAAAATCTGCCCTAAAATAACCTACAGCAAGAAAGGTATGGGACACTTTTGGAACAGATCTGGCTTCTGAGATGTTAGGTACAGCAAATTTTGGTTAGCTAATGAGCAGTTTTATTTTATGTGATAATGTTATAATTGCTCTGCTGTTGGTACAAACTTTGAGAGTAATTTGTATTTACTTCTTCAGCTTCATTAAGTTGTGTATAATGACAGTTTTTAATTTTTAATGTATTAATTTCTGTGGAAACTTCATCACTATATAAAAATTTTAAAAGTCAACAGAACTCCTGTATAGTGACATCTTATCATCTTTGTTTAATGTGGCATTATGATACTAAGCTTTGCTTTCTTAAAGTTCATGTTCACTGCACAATGACTACAAGGGCATTTACATGCCTCTTTACATATGACTTGAAACAGAAAGCTTGAAAATATGCTCCACTTTTACAAAGGCAAATTTATACTGGAAGTATAAACATTTTATTCTGAAGGTTTAATATGACTAAGGGTCCACCACTCACAAGCTTCGCCACAGATTAGGTGAAAAGAATTTCTTTTGAGCAAATGTCATGATTGCGATCATTTTGACTGGAGCCACTCTGTTGTTGATGGTATTGGATAACAATAGTATGCACAGAAACTAAATTTACATTGAAATATGAATTCACACAGTGCTGAATATTAAGAGTATGGGGTTCTGGTATATGATGCATGTGGTCTGATAGATAGGTATCAGTGTTTTGGAAGAACTTGCTGCTTCTGTCTTCAGAGTGAAACTGAACTTGGAGGGAGAATTTTATGTTACTCATACTGTGTATTCTTATGTTCAGTATTTCAACCAACAAAATACAACAAAATAGAAATCATTCATGACAAGTGTCAAACTCCTACATGTTTCAGCACCAGGGTGCCTTCCTCAGGGAGTCATGTCATGGATCATATTGTATGATTTGGATTTTATTAAGTGGTTTGTTGGTTGATGTATTGAAATTAAGATTGGGGGGAGAAGTTTCTTCACCCACTAATATCTTATCTACCTGGCTATGTGGCTTTAAATCCTAAACAACCATTACCTTAATAACTTCTGTTACTAATGTGCTATGTTGACATTTGTTTTGATCACAGTAGTATCTATTATGTTCTGCAACATTTGATTGTGCCTGAATTCGCATTTACTGAAAGATGATGGACATTTCACATTGAAGAACTTTGGGGCTTTGATAATGGAAGTAGTCATTCACATTCTGAATTTTTGTGTAAAGTAACTTGGTATTACCCTGGTTGCAATGTTGTCATTGGATCATTTTTGTTAATAGGGTATTCGGTAACAGCAGTAATGAAATGAAACCACTGCTACTTGTTTCTTGACTCTGCTGTCTATAATGCTGCTTTTGTTTCTAAAACGTTTTGCATTACTGTCTCAACAAAAAGATATTCATTAATGTAAGAAATTTGAGGTTATGATGTTGGAGTGTAGTGTGATTATGATTTTCTGAGTTATGACACAAAGTAGTGTAGTAATAGATAGGTACCAATGAAACTGCAGTGAGTTTATCAGATGTGTTGGTAGCTGTCTACCAAACTACACAGTTTCACATTTCAGAAGACTGTAAATCTTAATATTCATGAATGTTTATTCAGAATGACTACTGTGTACTTATTGTCCGGACCATCAGAGTAAAAAATCACCTATTTATGATTGTTTATCTAACTGAATTTTAATTCTTTCAGTATGAATAAAGAAGACTTCTGTTTTCATAAACTATGTGGTAAATATTGGTAAGATATTGTGTAATGTCTGTTTGGCTTTTGAAGTAAAAATGTGAATGAAGTCGTAATGAAAAGACAATTACAGAAGCTTAGTGGAGGAGGATACATGAAGGACATACTCCTTAGTAAGAATGTCTGATGTCTCTTTTGTATGTAAACATTTTACAAGACTTTGTTCTACACTGAATGTGATCAGGCAGCAAACATTTGCTCGCCCTATGACTGCTGAAGTTTAATGGAACACATCAGCTTAAAGTTTGAAATGTGTTCTTATTGACATTGGTAGCTTGATTTTTAATAACAGACATTTCTTAATACAGCAAAGTGGATATGTATATTTGCCTTGTACATGAATTTACATGTGCATGCCTGTTTCTTTTTCCATTTGGTTGCTCATATGACTTCTCTGCTTTCAGACATATCAAGTTAGAAACAGCTGAAAGTCTTGAACTTGAAATATATGTACTGCATCTGCCTGCATCAGTAATGCTGATCTTGCTGTTGCAAACAGTACTGAGTTGTAGCTTTACATAATCTAAATTCTTTAAAATGTAAGGTTTTTAGAGTTGTGGTTTGAAAATAAATTATCTGTACCAACCATTATTTTTATTTTGTGCCTCGTGGACACCCTCTGTTCTGATGCTGGTATTTGGCAGAACTTGTAATATAATCATGGGGATAGATAGTTGTGGTTGTTTAACTCTGGCACAGTGGTTGCTATAGGCATCAAATATTTCAATATTTAAAATCTCCAAATTTTGTCATAATTTATACCCTTTTGTTTTTTGTGACTGTCAGAATAAACAGTCTGTTGTGCTAAACAGCATTAACTGATGTACAAGGCGGTGCTGATAAGTCCTTAGCCCGACCAGGAATGAAACATGCTACAGCAACCAAACTCGGGGTTTATTCGACATATCCCCCACAAAGCTCAATACATTTCTTAGCCCGTTGCTCTAACTTTTGCAAGCCACTCAAAAACTATTCAGAAGGTTGTCCGTCCAACCAGGTCTCCACAGCAGCAATGACCTCCGCGTCAGACGAAAAATGGTGACCTTTCAATTGTTTTTTCAGTCCAGGGAACAGGTGGTAGTCTGATGGGGCCAGTTCCAGAGACTGGGGTGGGTGATCAAGACATTGGAAGCCTAGGTAGGCCAGTTTCTTCTGTGTTGAAAGTGCCTGGTGAGCCGGGGCATTGTTGTGCAAGAACAAGACCCCCTTGGTGAACTTCCCGCGGCACTTTTCCTTCAAAATGTCCTTCAATTGCACCATTAGATATAAGTAATACTCCGCATTGATAGTTTGGCCCTTTGGAAGATAATCAATGAGGAGAATGCCATCTTGATCCCAAAAAATCGAGGCGAGAACTTTTCCAGCAGATTTTTGCACTTGGAATTTTTTTGGGAGGGGTGAGCCCCTATGCCACCACCCCATTGATTGTTGCTTTGTCTCCAGGTCATAGTGATATAACTAGGTTTTGTCCATGGTCACCAATCACGACAGGAAATAATTTGGATTGCGCTGAAAAAATTCCAAAAGTTGTTCAGACAACTGGCACCATTGATGTTTTTGATCCATGTTCAGGCATTTTGGGACCCACTTCACAGAGAGCTTCTGCATGTCCAAATCTTCATGAATGATGGACCCAACCTGCTCACGTGAGATGCCCAGTTGCTCAGTTATTGATTTAGCCGAAATCTGGTGGTCTTCCAAGATTAGCTCATGAATTTGATCAATAATCTCCGGAGTGCTCACTGTTTTGGGTCATCTAGGATGAGGTGCATCACAGGTGGAAAAATCCCCATGTTTAAACTGAGCCACCCAGTTTTTGATGGTGATGTATGATGGTGCATGTTCCCCTAAAGTTTCTATCAGAATAGAGTGAATTTCCTTTGGCGCCTTGCCTTGCAAAAAAAAAACTTGATAACAGCTCACATCTCTATGTTGTTGAAATTGCGCGTGTTGCCTGACATGCTTCCTTTCAGCCTCTGTAACAAGAAAAGACTTGCAATTCAGCACATGAACAGACCCCTCTTTCCAACAACACTATCGATTCCATCCTACGACATCGGGAAGTAGGCCAGGCTAAGGACTTATCTGTACCCCCTCGTAAATGTGTAAAGGAGACTCAGTGTGTTTTATGTAAGATTTAATTTAGATTAATTTTTTGTGGATCCAGGTTGTGTAGGATGTTATGCTTTTATGGACTGGTAAGTAGTTACCAATGTTGCAAGGGATAATAGGGCATTCTTTTTCAGGGTCAAGCACTCTACGAAGGCTGTGGAGTGCTTGTCCCTGAAGATGACAGCATTACAGTCTTTCAAAACATTTGTATTGTTTAGTAGTCAGTATGGCATAACATCCCAGAAGTCTTGGATCTTCAATAATACCGTTGTGAGGGCCTCAAATCTCACAAGAATTCCTTGTTTCAGAGGATTAAAGACATCAGTTTTTTATTTCAGAAGTTTAATACGTTTAGAGTGTGACATGGGTGTCTGCTGTCAGCAACAGATAAGTATTTATGTGAAGTGGTGCTTCTGGTGACATTGTTAAATGAGTTCCATGCCACCATAATATGGCATGTTCTTGGGTTCTGTATGTAGGGGATGACCATATATAGCTGGTCACTGTGAATATATTCAATGAACACTTGCAGACTGTGAAGAAGGGGTGATACCTTGTTGTCAGAGTTTTGATTGAAGCTGCTGACCCTTCTCCACATAAAAATAGCATATTGTGAAGGGATACATAAAGCTCTGGATGTGGATGGATTTTTGGTACAACCTCAGAAGAAAACTGAGTATGACATTTGGAACGTGAAATGTCAAGAAAGAGTTGAAGTGGCAGCAGGAATATTATCTCAGTATAATTTGGATCTAGTGGGAGTAAAAGTACATCACTTTGGAAAACCTGGAAGACAGTGTGTATGTATACACATGCACGGAGTTTGACATTAGAATATCATCGTTTCATCCAAAGGCATGGGCAGAATAAGTCATTTGAGTTTATGGTCTTCTAGACTGTGGTTCTGTGCAACCTGGTAGATAGGAGCAGCTTCCTTTTTCTTCAGGTGCTTCTAAATCAGTGTATGTTCCTATGTGAGTTTGTTTTTGTTCTTACTGTTTGTTTCAAGCCCATTGATGTTATCTTCTCCTATACTCTCCTTTTTCATTCCTGAAGGTTTTACTAATTTCACATGGAGCATTGTGTAATATATTGTCCCCTATTTGACTGTAATGTTGGAACCATTTTTTAGGTTTCTGTGACCGTGCATCGTGAGCAAATTGTGGAGTGAGAGAGAAAACCAACAAGATGCAACAGTTAGATGTTTATTTTTAACAATTTCTCAACAAGTTTCGGGCATCATTATGCCCATATTCAGGAGAACAAGA
>Ga0136643_10006879_pt1 | contig 16356 bp, 12 predicted proteins | sample TergutLab28metaG_FD_96883 | JGI IMG/M metagenome (GOLD analysis project Ga0136643, IMG submission 96883) | Labiotermes labralis P1 segment gut microbial communities from Petit-Saut dam, French Guiana - Lab288 P1 (version 3) (version 3) | ecosystem: Host-associated > Arthropoda: Insects >... | reverse complement strand
AGCAACTGCCCATACCATGAAAACAACAACAGCTCTCTTGCAGGCCTTCTTCAGTGACTTCACTGTCAGGTATGGCCTTTGGCCACCATGATTCCTGGACCTTACACCACCTGACTTCTTTCAGCAGGAATTTCTTAAAAGAAGAGTCTGCAGCCACAACCCAAGAAGCCTGAAGGATCTCAAACATAACATGAAACAGGAACAAAAACCTCTTCAAAAGTTACAAAAAGCACTGTGAAAGGAGTGAATGATTACCTTTAAGACTGTGGGTGGGGGGGGGGGCATTTTCAGCATCTGCTGTAATTACACATTCTCACATTCTTGGTATCTTTGACAAAACAAAAGTAAAATAAATGTTTTACATGATTTGGTTGCATTTTATAATGTACATCCTATTTTATGGTTCCTGACTGCATTATTACACGAACCAGTGTGTTTGAATGTTTATAAATATGCAGTGGTTAGATAAAAACTCCAGAACAAGAATTTTATCTTGAATCTGGCAATGTAAAAGAATCCCTTCAACATACTTAATTCCTGATTACATGGCTGCAGACTATCCTGGTTACAGACTGTCCAATTCTGATATTATTTGGCTGTTTTATATATGTGGTGTAATCAACATTGCATTATTTCTCCAAAATACCACCACCTTCCAAACAATTTTGTCCCATTCAAAGTAATCTCCTTTGGACATTACACAGTGAGTCCAGCAACCATTCCACCATTTGAAGCATTCCGTGAAGTACACTGTTTGAAACTCAGGGAGTGTCTCTCTAGATTCGCTCATGATTTTGCTGCAATCATCATGAAGTCAGTAAATCTCCTTCCCCTTAAAGCCATCTCAAGTTCTGACATGGAAGCAGTAACACAGCACTAAATCTGGTGACTAAGGAGAGCGTGGAATTACAGGCATTTTGTTTTACTGCAGAAATTCACACACAAAGCAGGTAGGGCATGAATTTGGCAGCAATCTGACACATGTTCAGACTGTCTTTGAAAATGCTCTGAATTGCCCCAGATGAAATTCCTAACATGTTGGCAATTACATGGACAGTGATTCTTCTGTTCCTGACAACAAGTCACTTCACTTAATTCATATTTTCATCTCTTTTGCTAACTGATACATGTCACCAGTGTTCAGTGTCTTCTTTCAACAGTTGTCACAGTTTTGAAATTGGAAAACTATTCACATACTTGGATTCTTCCCACTGTCTGCTTTCCAAAAGCTACTTTTAAAATTACCATATTTTCTGTAGCATTTTCTACCAGTTCAAAGAAAATTTGATGAACATGTATGGTTGTTTGAGTGGCCTGCCATTTTTTAGGCATTCCAAAGCCACAAATGGAACAACACACACTTGTACTTAACAAGACATTATTCAACAATAACACATGCTGCAGCCTAATTTGAAGTTGAAAATGACTCAGCAGATGTTTCTCTATCTACACATAATGGATGAAGTACATGGCAGCAGCAGAAGTTTCACTGCACAGGTACTTCAGAAACTATTCACCTAGTCATGAAAAAAAGACACTCCTATAAAGTGTTCATTCCCCAAATTAATGTTTTTTTTAACAAATGAACAACCTGAAACAAACATATTCATAGAAGTAAAACAACTGGTTTGTTATTGCTTTCAGGATATTCTATGAGACATGTCCTATTGCTAGAATCACATATATGCAAAACTGGCAGCATTCAGTCTAGGGAGATAGGGTGAGCCACTCTGACCTTCCTGGCTGCCAACAATGATGGTGACTTTGCATGGAAGCTTGTCATTTAATTTGGGAACTGTATAGGAAACTCCAGGTGCCACCATCTTTGAGTCATCTGTTTGTATCATTTACTGCTTTGTCAAGTTTACCACCAGTTCTCATGCAGTCACTGCACTGTCCGTCAGCACTGTTGGTACAGTGTGGTGGCAAGGTCACTACACCTTTATGTTCTTACTAAGATATGGCAACATCCAACTTACATGCTGACGTTTTCTATATCTGTGTCTGGGAGAGAGAAAAAAAAACTCCCTGTACTTGACACACACACTGTCTTCATTCTATGATACTTCAGGCAACCTGCTGTGTGAGTAACTTTCCAATACACACCCGTCCTTCAACCTGCGACATCACTCACTTCACCAGGACATGTTTGCCACCCTTCACAACCTGATGTAACTGAAATATTATATTTCTCCTCAATTCCTGCCAACATTGAATTTTATCCTGCTAACTGGGGAGATAAATGTTCAGTTAAATGTTTTACAGCACACAATACAACTTATTTGAACTGCAGGCAGTATCTGACTATCCAAGCCAGTTTCTTAAGAAGATGAAAACAAGATTAATGCAGTAGTTATTGTAATATGTCTATTAGTGTGACCAATAATTCAGCCTTCCTCTTTTTGGGAGGTAAAGGACTTACGTGTTTCAGTTTGAAAACAACAATACACTATATTTAAAAAATTCTATGTACACCTATACTTTTTCCATTTTATGAGTAAACTGCCTGAAAATATAAACTCATTCCTTGTAAATAAATTTCGTACAACACAATATGTGGCAATGTGGAACTGCATGCACTAGCACAAGTTCCTACATCACGTAACTTTAGAAATGGGAACCATGCAACATAAACACTAACATCCGGTTTCTTCTTCCAAATGCTGTGGAGGATGTCCACTGCCAGATCACCATCTGCATATGTAACAAGATCCATCAGTGGTGTTGTTCCGTGAACATTAGTCTGGTTCAGGTCTCCACCTGCAATAAATATAAGTGGGGGAGGGGAAAAAAAAAGTTTTTAACATTATGGTCTTCTGAGACAAGAAAGCTCGTAATTTGCAAGATATGTAACAACATTTTAGGGAAACGCACTGTATCCCCAAAGGCAGGAACTGCTTTTAAACATCCTTACATATTCACAAAATAATGTAATTATTGTTACTTTGCAACATGTCTAACATTTGCTGTATGTCGATTTACACGATTAATGAATAACAAACAAATACTGACATGATCTAAAAATTCAAATGGCACAGTTCTCAAATATTTAGTGCTATACTCCTTAATGTACAGTTCACTGTGCAAAATATGTCCTTTTCTTTTGAAACACAATAATCTGTGGTAATGTCTGAGGCAGGATATGTCTGAAAACACACAACAAAAAACATACAGTGATCAACCATATACACCAACAAATGCACAAAATTTCTATAAAATCATAAGTCATCCAGACACATGCAACCTCTTATGTTTTGGTGATAAATTGCCATCCTCAGGTAACCATAATACAGAAGCACATGAAACCAAAACATCCACTTTATAAATACAATGTTAAAAATAAATAATGGTATTAGTTAAAGACAAAATGTGGATACAACTGACAACATGAGGTCAATTATTCTTGAACAACATTCACTAATGTACCACACCAATGGTATATCAATGAATTTTTTTCAAGAATAAGTCAGCATCATGTTGTCAAAAGTATCCACATTTCTGTCTTTATGACTACCATTATTTATTTTCGACATTTTATTTTTAGCATTGCACAGGTAAATTGGACGTGTTGGTCTCGTGTGCCTTCGTATTATGTCTACCCGAGAATGGTGATTTATGACCAAAACATGTAAGAGAGTTCATGTTTATGGATAAGTCACAATTTTACATAAACTGTGTGCATTTGTTGGTGTATATGGATGATCACAGTCACACTGCATGAAGTGAATGATATGTACTTATACAGTCAGACAGGACAAAAGTGAATACATCCACTACCACCAACAGCTATTAATATGTTACTAATCAAAATTAACTGCCAGTATACTAAGCATAAACTTTCAGAACAATTATTCTTCATCCAAGCCAGCAATTACCTCTCTCATGGTGTCCTGTTCACAGAACAGCCAAGCAATCCTTAAAAAATATAGCTTATCAAATTAAACTTCAGACACTGTATACCATGTGGTTATATAAATTCCATGTGTCATCCGAATACAAACTTTTATACATGTATGTTTATGCATAATTGTTACATACATGTTCTGGTGCACCTTGCACCTAGGTACCAAAATAGGTGTTGACAATGTTGACATAAATTCTGCATTCCATATTTGGCATTTTCCTAGTTTTTTGGCAATTCAGTGTCCTACAAGATTTTTAAAAATGTACACGTATTTAGCTACATTTAAAATATTTCAAATTTGGTTAAATTGGTTTCCCTTCACTCTTCTCAGATTTCTTGTCTGTGAATCATGTGTTTCTCTTTATTACAGTACATACCCTTGTTTAATAATATAGTAATATGCTCATTATAGCCATCAGTGATAACTACACTACATACTTATCATTCTTGTTCACTTGATGCAGTGGCTTATTCTGGCACTTTTTAAATGCTGAAACACTGTGTTACCCCCACACATCACTTTCTTATTCTTAGCATGTTACCTGAAGTTATCCAAAGTGACAAAATAAGCCACAAAAGTGCATACAAACCAATATTTACCATATTTTTAACATGAGTGAATGCATGCACATTTTAAAGAATTTTAAGGACATTGCAATACCTAAAAACACTGAAATTTCCAGATGCTGAAATGCATAACCTTAATTACTGTTGACAATGATGACAATGCCTGAGTGCACCAAAATATATGTCAAAATGACACATATAACATATGCACGTATAAGGTTGTTTCGTAGTATCTGAATAATATACTGTATTTAATTTCAACATGGGCATCTTGGAATTTGTTGCCACTATACAAACATTTTATGAACATATAGGATATATGTTACCCTACAGGCATTTTTATCTTCAATTTCATAAGTCTGTCCACTGTATATATTGGGTAAGGGGAGGGGGAGGGGGGGACGTGACTTTCCAAACAGGCAAGCCTAGCCTCCATAAAAAACTGTGTTCAGTTACCCAACAGTATGTAAGAAAGAAAATTTGCATAATTCAGTGCACCTCACTAATATATGATCAAAGCATAGAAAATAACAAGCTCAGTTACACAAGGGCAAAGTGTTACACCCTCTTATCTGCAATGCTAGATGATGATACAGCTCCTCAGTTGTGCTATAATTGAAAGAGGGTAGGCTAATAGTGTGGGTGAGAACTGTATGCTGCTGAACAAAGAGTGTTCATTTTCAGCAATTTTACAAAATAAATAAAGTATGTGTCATGGAAAAAATGTTGCTGAAAGTTTTTTTGAAAAACATCCTGTGTCAGTAAGACCACATAAATGAACAATACACAAAAATGTGGAAGAGAATTCAATCGTGGATTCAACGCGAAGACAAAAATAATATATTGAAACTTATATTTTTCTTGGGTGATACATGGTTCACAGTAAACAGCAAAATAAACTGCCAAAACAACAGATGTTGGTGTTACAAAAATCCCCACACAGTTCATGAAGATTCTTCACATCAACTTCAAGTGCAGCCAGTGTGTGCAAAATCATAAGGTTGTGTTTTTGTAATAAACACATTCCAACAATTCAGTTTCATTAATTCTGACATAATTATTCAGGGAATTAAGAAGAGAAAAATAGCACGATCCACATTCCTGGCGAGCACGGAGACAATAATCAAACAAAAACTGCTAGTACTTCAAGAAGTATTCTGTCATGCATCAAGAAATATTTTCAGAAGGTGTAAGACCTGCTTAGAAGCTGGTGACCAGCACATTGACTCTTCTGTCAAATAAGTAAGATGAACTGCAGGGGAAATGAAGACTATAAATTCACAGCAGGTGCAGGTTTTGTAAGTAACACAGCTCCCATAACATCTGCTTTGCTAAGGGCAAGGTATAAGTAAAGCTGTGCCTGTCCATACCACAACTCCATATAGGAGAAGAAAAGGTATAGCTCCACTCTTTACTAACCTTAGCACTAGATGGAAGTAAGTAGTCAACTTCATGTCCTCACTACTTAACCCCTGGAAAGGAACCCCAAAACCAATGTAACAGGAGGTTGTGTGGGCCCTGGAGCCAGTGTGGATGGTTTTTGAGACAAGCAAATCTTTGCCTGTGCCAGGATTCCAAACCCAGACTGACCAGTCCACAACTAGACCCTATACCCACTGCACTATCCCAGTTCCCATGCCACGTGCAAAGATTAGCAAAATTCTCTGTACATGCCATATGACAAAGATTAAACCCTAGGTTACCACATCACATAATACAAACAACCAACATTTCTATTTTGTGGCAGTATGCAATGGAACGCAGTACCAGCACTTTCTTTATAAAAGGAAAAAGGGCAAAAAATTGGGCCTGAAGACATTTTTTTCATTCATGTGTTCCCCACTGCTTTCTTGCAAAATGACAGCTCTGTGAACAAAACACATCATGCCAGGCAAACTATGACATGAAGACAGACAGTACCTGCTTCACACAGCTTCATCACTAGATCCACATTTGGATCTGGATGTGCCATGACAAGATGGTACAAAGTGGAGTTGGATGCAGTAGTCAATACATTGGGATCACCACCACATGCTGAAATCAGAATCCACAATTCAGCCAATGGAAAATCAGTAATCTATGTAAAACACAAAACCTACATCTAAGTTCAGTGAGAGCATGGGCATAAAACGTCCTGGTGCTTAAATGAACACAATGCCCCACACACACACATTCAGTGAATTGGAGGTATAAATCCATGCATTCTTAATATTGTCAATAGGTGGAAGTGAGTGGTCACCTTCATGCCCTGACCACTTTAAACCCAGCACCCACTGAAAAGGAAAGTGGGTGGGCCCCAGGACAGATCTGGGCACTCTGGAAATAAGAAAAATTTCCCAGTCCGTAGCCCAGTCACTATACCAACTTATATATCTCAGCTCCCCATCAGTTTCATGGCTCAATTATGAGCCTACTCACATACCTAAGAAGATATCTAGAAGTTCTAGGAGTTGCTCCTTTAGCTGAACAGGAGTTAATTGTGTTTCATCGTGAAGACCAATTGTAAACAAAGGATCAACAAAAACTCCATGATATGACCTACAACATGAAAACATCAAACTTAGAGCATTGGTTTAAATTCCCTGAGCAATTCATGGAAACAAATAATCTATTTATTCTCATAATAAAGTACAAACAAGCCCATCATTGCCCCTAACAAAAGAAATCAATCTCTGCAAACAAGAAAATTCATCAAATGGGTTTTTTTTTTATGGTTACAATTCCATGTGACATTACATTGTATGGCTAGAATGACCTGTTTCTTGGTTAGTAACATGAAATAAATGGCTATCAAATTAGGTGCCATGTTGGTGACTGTAATGGTATTAAAACTACATACAAAACCCACAATCAGATACTGTTATGTACGGAAATTTAATTGCCAACTTGTTCAAATTTCTTTCCTCTTACTTGTAATTCTGTTAATCAACTCAATTCAAATCAAATCAAATTTATCAGCTGGGTCTGAAGCATATTTCATTGGATACAAATGTTATCACCTGGTTTATGACACTGTTAAAGGACCACAAGAACACAAATTAAGTACTTAAACTGATGGAAGTAAAGGCCCTGCACTACGAATATTCCATCTTCATTAAGATGATAAACAGGTGACATTACAGTGAAGTTCATTCCGTTCATAAGTTTAATTCTGGAAAAATTAATTAAATTTCTGTAGTTCCCTAGCTATAAGATTTCAGTTAGAAGTAGTGGGGATGTAATGAACAGGTTCCATCCCTTCAGTACCCTCTTCAGTGATGTAGAGGAGGAAATCGCCTTGTTTAATTCTACATTTACCAAATAATGTTGATATAATCACTACATATGGTGTGAAGGAAATGCCACTAACAAAATTTGGGTTGAGTTGAAGTTCAGTCCTTAAATTGTAGTCCATTCATTTAGAGTTAATTTAGAAGTGCTGTCAGCAGCTAAATAAATACAGAATCAAAGGTTAGTAAGTAATAAATAATTGGTAATTATGTAGAAGAAAGAGGCCTAATTTTAGATACAATGCTGGATTTTCCTGCTAGAACAAAGAGAATTCATGAAAAATCAGTCATGGCAGCCAGTTCCCAGGCTGAGGTCTGAATCCTAGACCTCTCCAACTTGAAGTACAAATACTAACTATTCCACTGTGGCATTTCTAAGTTTTAATGAGCTTAGTCACAATAACTGGTGCAGATTATGGAAAGACATAATCAGCCAACAAACAGATGAAGTACCACAACACAAGCAATGTTGCCACCTACCAGCAGTTACTGAATCTTGTCAATGATCAAGTGGCAGGCAAACAGGCATGAAGACAGAGATAAATAAAATTTAAGAAAATCTGAATTCACAAATACAAGAACTGTCAAAAATAATTATAAAAAACAATGTAAATCTTATAATTGTTAAAACTAAAGAAGTATGGCATGTTATACAAAAAAAGCAAAGGTCTGGTGGCAAGAGAATATGTGAACTTACTGCAACAACATAATATGTACACCATGTCTTTGCAGTTGATTCATCTTAATGTAATGCTTGCAAATAAACATTTAACTTCATAGTATCAAACCTCCCATCTTCAAAAAAAGCTGTAATAGAAGCTACAAGGTAATGGTTCTTCTTCTTTATCAGTTTCTTCAAAGATGGCTTTTGAATTCTATATGTAATATCATTAATAACAGGATGGCTGTGAATAAGGAAAGATATATAAAAGCAATTATAATATGTTGTAAGGCACTATCAAGGAACTATCACGCAGGGATCACAGAAAACCACAAAACTCCAGAACAAACATTTTGGGTTAAACACCATAAGAGATATCTATTCCTCCCAGACTCTACAATCAACAAACCCAGCTCCAAAATTAGCTTCCCTAATCCATCAAAACATTTCCCTTGCCTGCACTTAAAGACTGAAAAAATATGTACTTTATTCTTTGAACAGCTGAATAAAACCCTTTCATGCTGAAAATATTATTCCATCTGCTTCCAAAGATACCATCTGAAGTGTAGTGATCCTACAATGCACTTTACTTTGACTTGCTCTGGTGTCTACAGAATATATTAATTTACTTGCTTACAACAAGAGAACCAAAATACGTTTATTACTAACCAACTCTCGCTTCCAAATTTGCAAAGATCAATGGTAAGATCATACAAAGTCCAGATATGCTCCATGGGACTAGGGCTTGCTCCTTGCCACTCAGCTTGTGGAATACGGATGTTGGGATTAGCTCCTCCCTCAACCAATAATTTAGCCAAACGAAGATGACGTGGAAATTCCCTAAACTCATCTTCATTACATAGCACCAATGCTAGTGGAATTTTCTCATAGGGCCCTGTAAAGATAAATGACATTACTAAACTACCCACATAAAATATAATTTCTATAGTACATTGTCACTGCACACAATATTAATAATAATAATAATACCTTCATTTAAATATGATGGTTCCTCATTCTCCTCAATCAGTTTTTCAGCTGTTTTAAAATCCCCCTTTTCAATTGCAGACGTGAGAGGTGTATCATTAATACCTATCTGTACATGATTAGGATTGGCACGGTCATTAGCTGCCATTCTTACTTTGTCTGCGATTTCTTATATGCCAGCAGTTCTCCAGAGATTCTAAGAAATAAAATTCATAACCTTCAAGCTACTATATATATATTAATATATCGCTTTAACAATTTCATTTTCATAGGTGTACGGGTAGTTAGGCACATTAAACAAATTAACAACACATCCAATGTTATACCTAACACCTACGCAATTTCACATACGTAACTTCGATGAAGAGGTTAGGTATGTTTGTAGTAGTTAAATAAAACGTAGCCATTTATCTATAAACACGTCAATGAATAAAATAACATTTTATGTGCCAGCAATGTATATTCATTGAGCTAAATAATAGCTTAGGGTTAGCTGTGGTAACGATAATTTCACTCAGCCACTAGTAACTTCTTACATGAAAACTTCGGCACTAACTTTCCGCCATGTGGGAAATTTCATCCATGTGGCCAGGTATGCAGAAGAAATAAATCCCTCCAGTCAAATCACTTTCGCCCTAAAGTATTGCAGAAGCCTGGAGTGCAGTAGGAAAGGTTATCAAGTCATTCAAACCCAACAACATCAATAATTACACTGCACCAACTTCCACATCATATCCAAAATTTATAACACCACACTTAATATAACACAACCCTACAGACCACTCTTTACCACACGTGTAGATTGGTATACGCAGTGGTCTCTTAGTACAAACGTCATCGCACCCAGCTGCAAAATACTGCTACTGCGTGCACCGTATAATACTCTCTACCCTCCGACATATGACGCTTATGTTATGTCGAATAAAAGATGACACACATTCTGGAGAAATGAGTGGTGGCAAGTTATCTACTCTTACATCACGATCACATTCTACATATAATGGAAATCAATTATCCAATTATGACTCTGTGCTGTCAACACTACACATTACAATCACAAAATAATCAGTAGGAACGCACTTTATTTTTTTGGCTTCGTGCTTGTATTGTGTTCAATATTTAAAACAGACAACAACAACAACAACAGCAACAAAAACATAATAATAATAATAATAACACTATTTACAGTTTCGCAGTTTTAATACAGAACACCACAATACTTCACTCGCATTTAAGGCCGGCCAATGGAACAGGCCACCCGGTCAGCTGCCCGGGGCATCTAAGTGTTAGGACACTAAGACGTTTTTGCAAGAATGGGAAATATGGTGCTGGTAAACTAGGGTTTTCCACACGCGAAAGATTTTCCCCCAGAATTATCCGTAATTAGGGCACGTGCCCTGAAATATGTTCACTAGCCTGTTCTAGACCGAAAAATTAAATCTTTATCGGTTTGACGGAGAGCCGAATTATTAGCTTGAACGGGGCGCCGTAAGAATGGCACGCACAAAGTGGCCACGTGTCTTGGGCCGGCCCTGCCTGTTACCATTTCCTGGCGTGGTTCCCGGTTCGAACCGTCAGTCACTGCAGTATTAAAAAAATTACGGACTGGGGTCCACTTCAAACCAAGAATTTTTTCTATGATTTGTAAGTCACGATTGCCCTGTAATGACAAGGAGTAAGTAACAAAAATCGATACTTTGTCATTTGATAAAATTGTGCAGATAATTGAAATCACCATGCATTAGGTACCCAGTTAGATCTATTTTAAAAATACTTAGATACATTTTTAAATAATAACTGTTTACGGTAAGGATGACTTATAGTTTTGTTTCATGATATTCAATGAGAACAATCCGAGAAAATCATAAAAGTTCGAAACACTATAATCCAAATCACAACTTCGTGTTTGCTGATGGTAATAGTTTAGTGCCAGCGCCATGCATGGAATGGATAGTATAAATTCAGAAATCGGTATAATGGATCTAATTGTTGTTCTAAACCTACAAAATTGTCACTATCACAATATAACAGATTATCCTTTTTGTTCTTAATAAGAAAAAAGGGATAATTTTTAACGTCTTCTGCTGTCAAGGAGTGAGTACTGGCATCTTTCTTTAAAAACTGGCTGAAACCGAATTCAGTTCCTATTCAACGCTGCAAGGGTAGCCGCAAAGTCGGCAATACTTAACGGTCCAGAATGTGCCCCGACGTACTAGCTAAATTTTGGGAGAATGTTTAGCAGGTCATTTGGAGAAAAAATCGACACTGTTATCGAATTGCGCATTAATGAATTCAACTTGATCGAGCTCATGTTTGTCACGATATTATGCCTTGGCTGCTTGTACATTTCGTAGCTAGTGTCTGAGGCTCTCTGGTTATGTTGTTGTAGAAAGGTTAAAATGCTGAATGCATTTTGACATGAATACTATACCAAGATGTGTTTCGTTTACAATTTCAGTAGTAAAAATACAGGACTGTTGTGTTGGAGTATCGGCAATGACATATCTCCAAGTTAGGATATTCATATATTTATCAAAAGACAATATAACATTTACTACCTATCAACCATAAAAAGAAGACGCATTCTATTTTCCCCACAAGAATATTAAAGAGCACAAAAAAAAACAAAAAAAAACAAAGAAACAATAAAGAACACCTAACGAATTTTAGTCAGTTCTCGGCACAATCATAACTTTCAGTGGATTCAGTTTTCTTCAGGGAGGCAGAAGCACCCCAAAAATAAGCGCGAAACTATTTGCACGATACATTCTTAAAACTGTAATGCACAGTGCAAATCTGTTCAATTGAGTCTGCAGAAAAACTGTTCCTTTGTTTTGTCTATAAGCTCTGCAGTGAAAAGGCAATACTTCTATTACAAAAACCAGTGAGTGAATGGTGAATAGGGTAACAACTGCTGTTTATTTTAAGAATCACACGTCCACGTAAACACTCACTGTGGGCGAAATACAGTTTCAAGGCGTGTTCCCATACTAAAGAAAAGCTCCCATTACCCTCATCAGGTCTGTCCGTCCGACCGTCCGTCCACCTGTCTCCTCCCATGTAATCTAGACTTTCACAGACGGATTTTCATAAAAGCTGAAGCTGGAGGCGTTTATTGTACCTGTCGAGAAACGCGAAATTGTTTTACATTCGAAGGAATATGCAAGTTTTATTGTTGCCGGCGATGTCAAATCGTCATAAAAATGTCCTTTTCGAGTGAAATGGTATAAGGCTGTTAGGATAGCCCACGAGGAATGAACATCACGTGAAAACGTCACATTGTAATGTTTTTCGTACATTACCTACCTTGTTATTAATAATGATGGCGTAGTAATAAAACATTGGTCATTTTAGTAACTCCCAGTGCAGTAAAGAAATTCAAAATAGGACACTTTCATATTCAGTTTAGTTGTGACTACGTAACTGTTGCTGACCATTATCAATGGCACGAGTTTCAGCAGTCGATCTCAGCTTCCTGCGAATCTTTCCTGAGCCAAGTTTCGTGTTAACGGACGGACGTTCCAAGAGTCCTAGCTGGAAGGCATGACTGTAGTAATTCATAAGTGTTTAACTCGCCGCTTTTAGCACGTTACAAATACTTGATTTGTAACTCGGATTTAGGATCTTCGTCGTTTAAATGATTTCTTCCTTGCATTGTTCGTAATTGTTTAATTTGTGTGAATATCGTACCCTAATTTTGTTAATGGGAAAATTTTGAAATTGTTCTAAATGTCGAGTCATTTCAAGAATGCTACACTCGTAGTTTTTCAACTTCAAGGTTTGTCGTTGTCAAGTCGGTGACCATAAAGATGCCGTCTAATGGGATGTGAAGCCCTGTAGTATGGCAGCAGAATATTTATGTTTCAGAGGAAAATGCTACCTCTACCATCAAAGTAGATAAGTCACATCTGACCTACTACACGGCGTCACTTACCAGACGGGAATAATCTTCGTATTCTTAACATTATCACATTGGATGAGTGACGTTGTACTTAGGCATTCTGTTCAGGCTTGTGCATTGACATTTTAATATTTTTGTGAAAGAGGGATCGTAGTATTTATTACTTTACAGTGTACCTTCATAACAACCTAAAGCTCCCAGAATACATTTTACTATTCAATTTGCATTGTGAATGTAATTATACAAAATTGCGTCAAGTTATTTAAGCGTCCACTCAAGTTACTTCCATATTGTGGCAGTAGAAAATATCAAATTCCCTTATATTTTTTATTTTTTTTTTGTGGGAATTTTCCTGTGCTCACGAAGGTTTCTATTTTGCATAACACATAAAATCTGAGGAACTTCATGATTTTTACTTACTAAATATTACTGATATAATAAAGTCATCGGGGATGAGATGAACGCGATGTGCACGGCACGTGGGAAGAGAAGAACAGCCCATACGAAAACTTTGTAAGAAAACTTAAACGAAAGAAATTATCTGGGGGACCTGAGCGTAGATTGGAGGTGAGCTTTACAAATATATATTGTCTTCGTCTAAACCAAATTTTAATGCACCTATTTTACAAAACACGTTACATTGCATATTTTCAGTTTTTCACCGTGCATATTGTCACAATTCACAATAATCACCAACACATGCACACTTTTTCAAATGGCACTATAAAACTTTAATTTGTTAAAATAGTTAAAATCTCCGACATGTTTCGGTTTACATTTAAACCATTTTCAGGGAGCTATTAGTTCATGCTAAAGTTACTTATATCTCTTGTTGGTATGATGGTGTTGTAGTAGCATGTCGTTCCATGTTTTGATGGGTTCGGATGTTATGTTAGTTCTCCTCCTGCTTTACTGTGTCTGATCGTGTACTGTTTGGTATGATTCTAGTTATGTTTTCCACTGGAAGGATTGTCGCTTTGTCTCAGGGTCGTAAACGTAAACCCATCGCTCATCACCAGTGATGTCCATAGACAAGAACATTTCATCGTCGGAGGCGAGCTGATGAAGTTCTGTGCAGATGTTGACGCGCTGCTGCTTCCGCAGCTGTCAGGATTCTGGGTACAAATTTGTTTGCGACATGGTGCATGCCCAATTCTTCCGTCAGAACCCGCTAGCATGTCCCATAACCGACTTCCACCTCCTTAGCAATGTAGCGAATGGTCCGACGTCGATCCTGACGGATGAGCTCTTGAATTCGTGCAACAATTTCAGGAGTTTTGCAACTTGTGGGTCTCATTTATGTTCGACGTCAACTGATGTGCGACCATTCTTGAACTGGGTATGACATTGAAACACCTGTGTACGACTCAAGCTTTGGTCCCAGAAGACTTGTTGAATCATATTGAGGGTTACCGTAGAATTTTCCCAAGGATGGCACAAAAATGTGATGCACACTCTCTGTTCCTTCCTCTGGTCCATCGTGAAAATCGCCACGGGTCTCGTACACGACTCCAAACAAACGGGTGTAAAAACTACCCACGTCATGCTGCCTAAGTGAAACTTGGCACGCTGACTCGCTAAACATGTTAGTCCTACCATCTACCGGTGCTTCTCGCTAGCACAACTGCTGTAGAGATGGCGGCACCAGTACGGAAAATTTAGGATCAACCCATGTAACTGGCACCAAAATCTAACCGGGCTTGAGCTTACGATAAAGATTTTGAAGTCCTCCTGAGAGACTGGACTGATCATGACAAAGACAAGGACTTAGGTTAACCTGGACTAATTATGGAAGTGATCAAGTTTGGTTGGTTGGCTGTCTGGGTTCTGAGCCCAGACGGGCTCCCTAGCAAACTGGAGGTATGCGAAGTTTTTCGGGCGCTTAGGTGAAGCCGACGCGCCTGGGAGAGCGGAGTGCGGGCCGAGACCCGACTTTGCATTGTACACACTGACATTTGCTTTACAAATGAGAAAAATCTCGGAAAACCTAAGTCAGTGTAACCGAAGGGCGCTCAGCTGATATACGTCGAACGTAATTCGTTTAGTCGACTTGGCCATCGTGTGCGATGGCGTCGAATGGCCTGCTGGTCCCTGCCAACCACGGGTTTCGGGTCAAGCTTCGCGGCAACCCTCGGTCAACGAAAGTATCTGACGATATACCGTACTAGGGGATTACCGAAATCAGTTAAATTTGAGTCAAAGCTATCATTCAGGGCTCTGATGTGGTTTGCAAACAGCAGAATCCCCAGATTTTCGAGCAACTTTCTGTTACTTTCGTACCAGTTGGCAGCGGTAGCGGGGCGAAGACACTTTGATTACAAGACCTGTAGCCTTTGGGCACTGTTGCGAGCAGCGGACCTCCATGCGGGGCACGCATAGTCCATCATGGGGTGTGTGAGCAGTTATATATAGCAGGAGTATGTTTCTAAAGGAGAGATAAGCCTTCCCATTCAGGTGAGGGCTCAGCATACCCATCCTTTGAGAAGCCCCCTTCCTGACTTGATCGATGTGAGGCGAAAAGTTGAGTCGTGTATCTAGGGCTACCCCAGATAACGAGTTGTGTAGACCCATTTCGTTGGTTCCCCAAGAGTGTTACTGATCGGGGCCAAATTCTTCGCGCGTGCCGGATGGCGCTCTTAGGGCCATTAATGTCGATTCTCCATTCACCCAAATGTCCACGAAAATTTTGTGGTATGAATCCAGGTAGCTGATGAGCAGCGTCGGCTGTGGGAAGTGGCTATAATGGTCGTGTTGTCCGCTTAGAAGGCCAACTCGACGTGAGGGTGAGGGCATGTCGTTTAACTACACACTGAAGAGGACAGGGAAGATCAAACCACCCTGATATACTCCAGCGCCCAGGCCTCGACGAGATGATGTGGCTGTTTGGAAGGTCACTACGAACTGCCGTCCCTTGTGGTAGTCTGAGATCGTATTGACTATGTAAGACGGGAAATTTAGGAGCGTTAGCTTGTACAGAAAGCCATCGAACCAGAGGGTTTAGAAGGCTTTGGACACGTCGAGGAAAACTGACCCAATTTGCCTCTTTTGGCCGAAATTCCTGGTTATT
>Ga0136643_10006874_pt1 | contig 16358 bp, 14 predicted proteins | sample TergutLab28metaG_FD_96883 | JGI IMG/M metagenome (GOLD analysis project Ga0136643, IMG submission 96883) | Labiotermes labralis P1 segment gut microbial communities from Petit-Saut dam, French Guiana - Lab288 P1 (version 3) (version 3) | ecosystem: Host-associated > Arthropoda: Insects >... | reverse complement strand
TATACAGCATTAACTGACTGGTTTTTATAACCAAGAAGGAGTGTGTTTACTGCGCGGTACGGACTGGATCTTTATATACCGCCAGTTTAACATTCAGCAATTCTACGTTCTGCCCACACGGTGTATTTATGTGTTTTGTGTGGATCTTAGAACAAACAGCGATTATTTCCCTATACAGCATTAACTGACTGGTTTTTATAACCGAGACGGAGTGTGTTTACTGCGCGGTACGGACTGGATCTTTATATATGATTAAATTTAGTTTTAAGCTCTATGGGGTTAAACTTCCAACAAGTAGAACACGGAGTTAAAATTCTTTGAGGAAATAACCCACACTTATTCAGTTTAACACAACATAGGTTCAGGTATATTTTAATTAATTTGGTTACCTTTACACATATGCTACACGTTTCGACCTGTTCTGAAGCCATCCTCAGGCATGTCACTACACAATCCATACACTAAAAACTTAAAGTTGAAGGTAAATTTCACCCTATAACAGGCCACGAAGGCCTAGACGGGGCGTACAAATGTAGCTCTACTCTTTCCTTAACCTCGGCGCTAGATAGGGGTGGGTTGTCAACGCCACGTCCCGGCCGCTTTACCCCCTGGAAAGACCCGATACCCACTGTATAGGAGGCTGGGTGGTTCCCAGGGCCAGTTTGGACGGGTGCGGAAAATTTCACTTCTCACCAGGATTCGATCTCCGGACCGTCCATCCCGTAGCGAGTCGCTATACCGACTGAGCTATCCCGGCCCACAAGCACAACGGATTGGCTGCCGTAGAGATAACATTGAGAATATTTGTCAAAGAGTTGGACGGAGAGACAATCGAAAACACAAAAACTGTTAATCTTATGATGCTACTCACTTTTGAGTGCCCAGAGCACCCCCTTTTGGAGTTGGGTAAGGTACTGGTTCATGTGGGCGCTGCATTCATCCGTGATGTTGGCGTGCTGACTATTCCATCGGCGCGCCAAGTGCTGGGGGTTGAATACCTCCAGCAGTGTCTCTAGCGAAAGGTTGACCAATGGCGTTTCCATCACATGACCATCCCAGTCGGTGGACTTCATCTCTCGGATACCTACGTTCTTTGTCGTCGTGGCCGCTTCACCCTGCAGCTCTCCTGAGGTCACATTGCTGGCTGTAGACACGATTCCGATTGCCGAAACCAGCAAAACTATCGCCAGACGCCTCATGTCGACAAGGACAGAAAGCGCAAGTGACGTTAAAGGGACCACTGCTTGCTCTCCAGCCTTGGCTGAAGCACTCCACCAGCTACCGACACAATACCCACTATCACCAAGGAGGCGGCTCCCCGCTCCTTATATAGCTTCTGCTGCCCTTTCTCTTGCAGTGACGTCACAACTGGAGGAGAGTTTCCTCAGTCTCTCCCGCGACGACCACCCTTCACTTATTTGTATTCGCCCTCTACACCAGGGCTGGCGAACCTTTTTCTAGGGCGCGTGCCCAAACTCTCTATGAATTTGGAAGAAATTATTTCGCGTGTTCAGGAAGATTGTGATGAGCAAAATAAGGTCTTGGAGACTTCCATAATTATTATCAATTACTGCGTTATTATTAATGCTTGTAACTATTATAATTATGTAATTAGTTTGCAGTACAATTACTGTATTGTATCTGTAATAAAGGCCTCCTCAAGAAATGCGATAAGTAACAAAACATGGCAGTAACTGGCTGCTGCCACTTCCTGTTCAAAAGCAGGCAGTAAAACGTTCTGCCCAATGTCCACTATTGGTCCAGTCACCGCCAGACCGGCGCCCCAACGATAAATATCCAGTCAGCACTTCGCACCGCTCCGATCTGTGTAGAAACGTTTCACGGTAACTCATATACAGTCTGTATGTGTGTACATACACATGTTGTGCACAGTACAGAGACGATCGTGGGGCAAAGGAAATAAACAAGATTTGGGATAGCAGTGAATGCCGCGTGCCAAAGGAATCTTTTCGAGTGCCATGGGTTCGTCAGTGGAGGCGAATGGAATTTTTGGGTTCATGTATGCGGCCGTGACAATTTCCATGGTTGCTCAAGCACCCCTCCCCCCTAACATCCTGTACCTCAGTCATCTTCAGACGTTAGCGCAGCGCAGTTGCTGTTCGCCGGTGCACTCTGTACATTTATCGCCCCCTGTACCACAGTTCCTTACTACCTCGTCGCAAACAGCACGCGTGTCCCTGCTTGTGCTGTCAGTAGTGCAGTCTGTAAAATTGTTTCTTACTTACTGAATTTCACAAAAGTCACAACTAGTTAGCACTACAAGGTGTTTAACTGGTACTGTTAATCATCGCGCTGTTATTGTGCGTGGTGTCGTGCGTGATAAATTCTTATAATAAAACCAACTAGATGAACTAATTTCTCAAAATTTATTTTTGGAATAAAACTCTACATGTTTCGGACAGTTCCTCTGTCCATCATTAGGAACTTCTCACTGTACACACAGCAAACCTGTGTGACATATACCATTGCTGTGTGTACAGTGAAAAACTCCTGATGATGGGCAGAGGAACTGTCTGAAACATGTAGAGTTTTATTCAAAAAATAAATTTCAGAAATTGGTGCATCTAGTTGGTTTTTTTTTTATAAGAAAAAGAGAAGTGTTTTATTTACGGCGCTATCCATTTGTAATGCTATATAGCGTCGGTGACATGGGCAGACAGAAGCACCGAAGAAAAACGTGTTGCTAGTACCATCTTTCCCACCACGAATTCCATACGAACAGAACTGGGATCAAACCCTGCCAGGGTCTCTGCTCATAATATGATAACAGAATACAGATTGTATGCAAATCGGGGATGCGGCGACGTGCGGAAGTCTGTCCCTCGCTAGTCAGAAGCCAGCAGCTGTGCCTTTAAACATGCATCTCTTCCCGTCAGGTACCCTGCTTAGTATGTGGGTCGATGTCTGGACGACGGACGGCCTTGCGACACGTTCATGCGTTCAGGGTAAGGAAGACAGCCAGCACTGGGACTGATGCGTTGGCAGCAGGAGGCAGTTCGGCGGCGATATGTTAACTGGGCTCTGCACTTTGGGGGGGCGAGACATACCGCTTGTGTGCTGTGAAGACAAGTAACGCAGTTTTGCTTCGCTTTGGGTTCGATATCCGGTGGCTTCCGAAAGATATTTAGAATGGGCCGAGTTACAGTACAGTTTGCCGGCCGCCGCACTGGGCCACATATCGCGTCATCTCAAGTTCCGCTCACACAGTACATTTGTGCTTCTTTTACCGTTTCTTGCAAAGTGGTGTTATGTCCCTGCACAGGGTTAACCGACGGGTTTTTGTAGCCATTACTGGATGTGTTTACTGCGCGGTACGAGCTGATTGTTTATACTCGAATGAGATTCAATTCAGTCTTCAGCAGAGGGCGTCTGAGTTTGGTCCAGGACCAGTCCGTGTGAAATGTTTGGTGGACAAAGTGACAATGGGGCAGGATTTTGTTTCAGTACTTCGGTTTCCGCTGTCAGTATCATTCCACAAAAGCTCCATACTCGCTGTCGCTTTAGTATCCATTTTATCAGATGTAGAAGCGGGTGAAGACAGGAAACTTAGACTCAGCAATGCTCTTCGGCGTATTTTTTTCAGTCTTCAGTTAATTAAATAAATAAATAGACAATAAAAAATTGTGTCTTTCTAGTAGCAATCTGAAACACGATTCGAATGGGCATGATGCATGTCTAATCATTCCATACAGACAGCAGAAAGAGGCGCGCACCTAGAGGGGGCTGCCGGGCTGCAAACCCCAAGATCGAAATTTTGAAAAGCACCGACGTTTTAGATACGATTATTTCAAAGGTTTTGCGTGATTTACCCTTCAGCTGAATTCAGCAACTGAAACCGAATAGTGACTAGTACATTGGAGTTTGACAGATAAAATCAAAATGTGAGGAGGTTCCAGATGAACATCAACAAACTGGGAAGAGCAGACCGTCTTATTTAAGTTACGTGAGTGAGACGTGCAACGTGTGGCTATGTTTGTATGTATACAGGTGCAGTTGCAAACAGTGATCTGTTACTGTTATGTTTGTGATACACTTTATATAGAATTACCAGCATTTTTTTGGAGCCCGGAAGTTCATTACCGCCTTCACAACAGCCCGCCACATATCCATATCCTGAGCCAGCTCGATCCAGTCCAAGCCCCCACATCCCACTTCCTGAAGATCTATCCTAATATTATCCTCCCATCTCTGCCTGGGTCTTCCAAGTGGTCTCTTTCCTTCAGGTTTTCCCACCCAAACCCTGTATGAACCTCTCCTCTCCCATACATGCTACATGCCCCGCTTATCCCATTTTTCTTGATTTGATCACCCAAATTGAGCAGTACAGAACTATAAGCTCCTCATTAATTATTTTTTTTCACTCCCCTGTTACCTCGTCCCTTTTAGGCCCAAATATTCTCTTCAGTACCCTATTCTTGAACACTGTTAGCGTATGTTACTCCTTCAGTTTGAGAGACAAAATTTCACACACATACCAAACAGAAGGCAAAATTAAATTTTTTAACAGCTTGTAAAATCAAACCATTTAAAATTCTGTACTTGTTGACAGTCAGGATTGACCATCTGCAGTTCCAAGTGGTTGAGGAATGACCACGTGTTCATTGTCTGCGCACACTGTCGACTGGGACCTCAGTGGCTTCAAACTGAACATTCATTTTGTATTACACTTTGTGTTATTGTTATGCTGTGTGTTGACTGTTGTGCAACAATGGGGGCAGTGCTGTGACTTTTGTTTTTTGTTTACATAGTCACAGTCGTGTTGTACATGTTTAATTTAGTTCATGTGGTGACAGTTGTGTGTATTGGAGACAGTTATTGCTACTGTGAGAACGTTCAACATTTAAGTATTTGACATTCAGAGGACCCAGCATCGTGATATATTCTTACAATAAAACCAATGAGATGCCCTAATATCTCAATTTTATTTTTGGATCAGGATGAAATGCGTTCCAGCTTGATCCTGAAGCAAGCAGTCAGCATAACCTGTATGTATTGCTGTGTGTACAGTGCTAGACTCCTGATGATGGACAGAGGAACTGTCCGAAACTTGTAGAGTCCTAATATAAAAATAAAATTGAGATATTAGTGCATCTCGTTGGTTTTATTATAAGAACATTTAAGTTATTTGAGTGTCTGATTCTTCTTGTGATATAATTTTAGTAGAATTTTCAAATTCATATTATGTGTTCTGGGCCCTAAAATGTGTATTTGTACTGATAATGTTGCTAACCAGGACGTGTTTCCTCAGTTTGTTTGAGAGGCAAAATATGAAACAATGCATACCCAACTGTTGGAAAGAGTACATAATATTAAATACTGTGTCTGTACCATATATACTGCTTTTGTGTAATTCAGTTTCCTAATCTGACATTTCCATTCATGCTTCAGTTTTTGATATTCTTTGGCATAGGGTCTGAGGTGCTCCAGGAGGTGAGGATTCATAATTCTGTCTGGGTTAGGACACTGTAAAGTGTGGCACATAGTTGTGAATGTTTCGGAGGGAATTTCTGGCTGTATTTTCACAGGCCGTCGGAAGATGGACGCAGCATGTACTGACCGAAACTTCGGTACCCACCAGTCAGACTACATGGTCCCCTAATCCGGATGACTACAGTTTTGAGTCTTAAAATTCTGCATTTTCCATGTATTGTTCCTTTACCGCGTTTATTACAAACCAACTAAACACATGTATTAGAGAGAAATATATCTTATTATTTTACGTTATGAAGTGTATTTAGTTGGTATGTAGTAATTTGAAACTTTGCAATGTTTTACGTGGTTGAAAAAGTTGAAGACGGCATATGATAAGGCAGGTGGTTGCATTACCGATGTCATGCAACATAGTTCCACAAGTTACCACCAGGAGTATGTCTTCTTCACAGCCAAAAAGTACGTACGGCAACGCAGAAGGCCGCCACGGAGAATGGATCACAGACTTTAGAATTTGGTGGGGATATGAACATGGATCAGAGTATATTAATCAGTCATAATGATCTATCATCTGTGGATTAAGTTACGGTAGTATATGTATATGCAGTGGTTGTTACAAACATCGTGTAGAGGTTATTGCATACAGGTTATAAACGTGTCTAGTTTTGCCAAAAATTGTAAAACTGCGCGATTTGGAGGTATCAAGACGTCCCAAATAGCTGTCATGTAATGCTGAACATTAACTCCTTTATCGGTCTGTTACAGTATGATTTTTACTAAGCAGTAACGGTTTAACGTGATGGAAATAATTTATTTGTCTGATAGGAAAGACAGTAGTTTTTCTGCGCGTCGCTTCTCCGACGTCAAGTATTCTCTCTGTTACACAGAAAACGTTTAATTTTCGAGCACAATGAATGGAAAATATTTGTTTCGCTTATCAGGCCAATGTCGTCTTTGTTTACTGGGGGATGGTACTGTGCCAGTATTTAGTGATAGCGGCACCATAACGGTACCATTAAAACAGAAAATCTCTGTTTGTTTGTCTTTGGAGGTTAGTGTGATCTGAATTATATGACGTTACAAAACAACACTTTAGACGCAAAACTAATGTGCATCACTGGACCTGATCCCTAACCAGTTCAAAATGAATTCATATAACCAAGCCCAGTTGCTTTAATGTCAGTTCAATGTGTACCCATAATGACCTTTCTCTCAAATTAATTGCTTAAATATTCGTCTGTTTTTGCAGGTGTCTGAAGGGGATGGGTTGCCATCACTGATATGTGAACAGTGTTCTGGTCTTGTCACCAAGTTCTATGACTTCAGAGAGTTGTGTAGGAATTCAGAGTCCACATTAAGGGGTCATTTACAAATGCAGAAGTTGGAATGTAGGAAGGTGAGGTATTGAATCATTAATATGAGTATTTACTAAGCACCGAAGAGTATAAGAGAGATGCAGTTATGTAGCATTGTGGCTTTTCCTCCTGACATGTTGGATGTGAGCTTAGAAATGTTATAAATGGGTCTGTTTTAACATAATGTTGCCCACATATACCTTGTATTGTTGTGGAGTGTTTCATCATTTACCATTTAATATTTTGACAATTATTTATTACTTTGAGGAAGTCCCAAATCAAACTTTTGTTGACAAGAGGAGACTCCATTACAGTATAAAACAGTTATGAGGATGATTGTATTTAATATAGAGGAATTGTCATTTGTATTTGACAGTGATTCATTTGTTCAGATATTTAAGAATTGTTGCAATACTAGAATGAATAATAATTAACATTTTTTTAAAGTTAGATACTGTGTTTGCTATGCAACTGAATGTTGGTTATTAAGATTAATTTTTTATGTATGTGAATTTCAATTTTTATTTACAAGTGTGTACAATTAAATAATTTGTTGCTCTTGTATCGTTTAACAGTTGTTTGTATTTGTAGCTCAGATTTTGAGCTTTATACAAGTATACAATAATTTTATTAGGGGTATTGCAAGAATTTTTAGTGCAAAAGTTGTCTGTGGGCAGATTGAATTGGTAAACACTGGTCTGGAAGATGTGTGCTATTGTTTTGGTAGAACCTCCTGCCACCATCTTCAGAATGGGAGTAGTGAGGAAGGACTTCAGTCCAGAGGCTGGAGGCAGTGGTTCTTTTGAGGATTTGTTACCTGTCTACCAGACTACCCAGTGTTACACCCCCAGTGCTAAGCTTAATTTCATGAAACTTTATGCCTGTTTCCTGTGTGTAACATGTATTTTAAGATAATATCTGTCATGTACAGAATTAGATGTGGGAATAACACGAATGTATTTTGTACTTTACCCTTTATGACCTTATACATCCCTTTTGTGCATAGACTTTGAATATCAGTAAAATAAAACGTACAATGTTCCATGGCATTCAGATTCCTGCAAATAGTGCATATGTTTGGTAACTTGTGACCCTTTGTCCGCAACAGGAATTGTGCTCAGACAGCAGTGACAAGCATATTTCACTTCGCACACAAGGTGGTGGTGGTGAGAGCAGCGACAAAGTTGTTCTTGAACAAGTCGAGGGAACAGCAAGCATTTGTTTAGGCAGCAAGTTGGAGAAGCCTGGTGAATGTTGCACAAAGAATCCTCAGAATTCAGAGGCAAAACTAGAAGCAGATAGTGTGGAAAGTTCACTGAAAGTAGTATCTGAATTAACATTAGAGCATGTTGAACCAGAATCATTAAATTGTAACACTTGTTTTAAATCATTTTCAAAACAAATTTATCTCAAGAGACATGAAATTATTCACACTAAAAGAACAGTGAGTGCATGTAACAACCGTGGCTCTAGTTTCACTCTATCTGGGGACCTTTCTCAACACAAAAGGACTCGTAGGCTGAGGGGCTTTGAAAAGGACCACTCTGCAGAAGAATTATTAAATAAATGCTCAAAGTTTGTTTGCAGCGTATGCTCGAAGGCTTTCACAAAACAGGTATACCTTAAAAGGCATGAGGTTGTACACAGTGGCAAACGTCCGTATGTCTGTAGACAGTGTGGTGGCTCTTTCTCTAGGACTGGAGACCTCGCCAAGCACCTCAGGACTCATTCAAGAGATGGCGCTCCGAAAACAATGTCTGCAACTTTGCTTAATGCTTCAGCACTAAATACTGGTGATGTGGGATCTCAGGTTTTCTTGTGTAAAGTATGTTCAAGAACTTTCACAAAGGAGTACTACCTCAGACAGCATGAAGTAGTACATAATGAAGCCAACATGTATCTGTGTGACCAGTGCGGCAAGTCGTTCTTTCGTCGAGGAGCCCTGACTCAGCACAAAGCTACTCACAGTTCTGTTAAATCACACTTTTGTAACATTTGTAATAAGGCATTTGCATTTGTGGGTCGCTTGAAAGAACATAAAAGATTGCATTTGGGCATAAAACCGTATTTGTGTAACATGTGTGGGAAAGCTTTTTCTACAAAGGAGGGATTGGTTGGTCATGAGAGGACCCATACAGGTGAGAAACCATACACGTGTGGTGTTTGTGACAAGAGCTTTGCGACCTCTTCCAATTTCCGAACACACATGCGGCACCACACAGAGGGAAAGAGGTTTCTGTGTAATACATGTAGAATGTCATTTTTCACGAAGTCAGGTTTAGAAAGACATGAAACACTTCATACAGGTGTTAAGTCATTTGAATGCGATGTTTGTGCTGTCGCGTTTTATACCAAGAGAGAAGTAATCCGACACAAATTATTTCATCTTGGGAACAAGCGATTTTCTTGTGATAAATGCAGTAAGTCGTATTATGAACGCCAACATCTGATTGTGCACCAGAGGACACATACAGGAGAGCGACCATATTCCTGTAACTGGTGTAAAAAATCATTTTTTGAAAGGTCTAAACTAAAGAGGCATATGCACACTCATAAACTCTGATTTTTTTTTAAAAAAAAGTTTTTGATGTTTCCATTCCATTTAAGTTCATACTGTGGAAAGTCACTTCACCAATATGACTTGTGAAGCTGTAGGCAGTATGTTGCTCTGGAAGTTGCTACCTGGCTGCCACACTGCAGGGAGGATTGCAATATGAAATTTGTATAATTTGTCCTGCACAAAATATATCCTTAGTGGAAGTTTTATGATCTGTACTGTTCACAAAATGTGGGCCGGGTAGCTCAGTCGGTATAGCGACTGACTACGGGCTGGACGGTCTGGGATCGAATCCCGGTGGGGACGAGATTTTCAACCCGTCCAGACCGGCCCTGTGGCCCACCCAGCCTCCTGTAAAATGGGTACCGGGTCTTTCCCAGGGGTAAAGTGCGGCCGGGGCGTGCTGCTGACCGCTCACCCCCTTTCAAGTGCCGCTGTCATGGAAGAGTAGAGCTATACCTCTACCCACCCTCTGGGCCACACCGGGCCTGTAACGGGATCACTTTACATTTTTTTACTGATCATAAAATATTTTTGGGTGATCAAATGAAGAAGAATTTGAGGTGGGTGGGATATGTGACACATGTGGGAGACAGGTAAAGTGCATACAGAATTTTGGTGGGGACATCTGAGAGAAAGAGGCCGCTTGGAAGACCTAGGCTAGTTTGGAGGATAATATTAAAATGTATCTTAAAGAAGTGGGATGGGGCATAGACTGTATTGGTGTGGATCAGGGTAGGGACAGGTGGCAGACTCTTGTGAATGTGGTAATGAACCTTCGGCTTCCATATAATGCAAGGGAATGGACTTCAATTAACAGAAGTTTTATTCACACTAAAATCAGTAGTTATGTACCTGTGTTTACCTGCTGCCCTAATTGTGGGGTACTGAGAATATGTCTGTAAACTATGGTCTTGTAATAGTAGTTTGATGGCATGAAAATTGCCAGTGGTCCATTTACCTGGATGTGTAAACACTTCATCATGGCATGCATATTGACTACATGAGACTGAAATAAGAGTTCCGTCTTTCTCCAAAGAGTGTAACAGAGTTGATTTGGAAGAGTCAAAATACCGGCTGTCTAAGTTTTAATAATATGAATGACCACTACACAGATTCAAATAATTTCACATATAACATCTATGATGCTGTTCTACAAAATTGAGGCCATAACTACCAAGTAAAGAGGGGGTATGGTTAAAAAAATGATTTATCTGATGTAAACCTAGAATTGATAAGTTTTGTTGGATATATTATATATGTAAATCCAATTTTTAAGGTTTATGTGCACTTTTTTTCAGTTACATCAAAATGTTATTTTGGCATATGGCAGACATGACACTGCTGAGTACAGTCTGCAGTGCTGCACTGTCTCCATCATCTACTTTTTCTTTTTAAATAAACTGTGTAAGAGTTGCATGCAAAGAGCATGAATGACATAGTAATGGCTCTTTCACTACATGGGGCATACAGTGTTGTCAGTGGGGTGTTGGACTATTCAGCCAGACCATTAAGGTGGGAATGGGTCTGGTTGCATTTTACAGTTGGCATGCTGAGTTTTGGTAAGCACATTATGTCCTCTGAACATTTTGACTGAGTCATACACATTAAATGAATGTCACTGACGAATTGTAACGAAAATAAAAGTGCTAACTAGTGTATCCCTGTTTTTATATGATAATTTTATCTTGAGAGTGCTGAACATTTCACCAGCTGTAAAGTCTGTTTGGTCTAAACAAGGTGAACCTAGTCAAGAGCTCCACGTACTCTCACATTTAGGCTGTATGAATTATCTGGCCTGGCTTCATACATTGTAGTCATGTTTTTGCTGGAAATGTTACTCATTGTGTGGTTTAATATGATACCTGTTCTAACTAGGAGAGCTGTATTCGTTCAAACTGTTGTGAACCAGGGAGTTGTCATAATGAAAACTTGTTTCTCAGATCCTTCTGGAAAGAAGAAGCATGCCTAGACAAAGCAGTGATCAAAATTCTGGTAAGTCCTAATGTCAGTCATTATTAAAGACAATTTGCAAAGCTTGTGCTGATTTCGTACATGCAAACAACCCTGAGAATTGTTTTTCTAGCACATAAAATGCTCAAGAAATTTGCAAATATTGTATCCAGTTGGGCAATCTTTGTGGAAATATTATGCCCAACCCTCAAACTAAACCTAGATCCTAAGGGTGCACATTTTTAGAAGTTTGTCTGTTGAATGTTAACATATATGTGATGGAAAATATTAGATTTGTTAAAGGAAATAGAGGGGTCCATTAAAAATAACTTATTTTGAGACATAAAATCATGTGGTTTGTTGTGACTTGTTCAGTAATTCTGAAATTGTTTGTTCCATGACTGTTTTGCGTGTGTGTGTGTGTGTGTGTGCATTTGACTGCTAGTGGTAACATATTTTTTTACAAAATCCATTTGGTGTAATGTGTTACATTATGCTGGATAGCAACAACAGCTTGTCCACCTCCTCCTCCCCCTCTTCTTCTTCTTCTTTCCCAGTGACTTCAATTTGTGGGAAAGGAGACATATTTAGTATTCTGAGATTGATGTTTCCATTAATGGTGTTTTCTGCAAAAATAAAGGGTCCTTCCACGTGGTTGTACAGTAGTCCATGCCACATATTCATTTTTGCAGTATCATGGTGATCAGAAAAAATTAACGTGGCTGCCCTGCTTTTGGCAGTAGAGTTGTGATAAACTTGGAAGCTGTATTCCATATGTGTGTTAAAACTGTGTTGAATAGTTCCCATTGTACTCGCTACCTTTAAGCACATGGCTGTACTACTATGGAGTAAAGTGTTTATGTGCTGTTGGAATGAATGGTTTTTCATAAACATTTCACAAGCCCCATGGCTACATGTCTCCAAGTAAATGAGATATTTGGCATTAAACGTAAATGCTCTTTTTCAGCTATTTTATATATTTGCAATTACTATCTTTTCCATGGCGCTTGGACAGCTCAGTATGATAAAATTATAGGGTTCATAACTGAGGTCCATTTCATGGCAGGAGAAATTTTTTCTCCTATCCCAGCGTTGACGGCTTTGAAGCCCATGCTGCTTGCCATTCCATGGGTGCTGGAAAGGCTGGATACCTGGAGTAAAGTGGTCGGAGCGTGTAGCTGTCCAGTGAACGCCATCTGTTTCGAGGTTAAGAGCGCGGAGACCCATACAGTCAAACTCAATGAGACACAGGCCTAACTTGGGTAGCTTAACAACTCGTAATTTACGCTCCGTAATGCATGCATACAAACATGCGTTTCGTCAATCCACCATGCAGCTACAGTGGCAATTGGACGTGAAGCAAGTAACGAGCGTTACGAGAAGACGCGCGAAGACCACTGTGCGGTCTTCATTCCGCTGCAACCAACATTAGCTCCAGTGTAATGTGGCTTGTGATTTATTTGTCTATTTATTTACTGAATTTGGAATTTCAGAATGTGACCTTGCTTCATTTGCTGGCGTTTGATGCTACACAATCCTTCAGACACGTTGGATTTTGTTAGGTTAAGTCAGGTGATCAGCGGACAGAAATAGTAGGTTAGGTCCTGGTTCAGATACTGCTTCTACCCTACTTCACTTTCACTCATTATTCGGTTTTAATCACACAGATTTGCATCATAATTTAGTGAACAAGTTAGTAATTGTAAGTACGTCACATATGTGATAACGGTTCGATGGGTTAGTCGTTCAATTCCCAGCTCAGTGATATTAGGACTTATTGGTTCAGTTTCGGTAAGTTACAAGTTCCATAGCAAGGTCATTTCCAGCATGTTGAGTCTCAGGATGGTATTGCTTGCATTAAAGTTTCAGAATTGACTTTGTAAGCCTATAATTTAAATATTTTTACAGTGCAGTTACCAGCAGTTTACCAGTGACGGATGTTAATTGCACACAGTGTGTTTATGTAGTTACACTAGCCATTAAACGGCCTTTGTTGTAGCAGGGAAGTTAATGGGTCATTTTATTCCACCAACAGATGTGAATTAAATGGGCCTGCAAGATACATTAGGATCTTACAGTGCTGAAGATTAATACATCCTCATGTTTTTTACAGTGTGCCTTGACAATGAAATCAGTGTGTTTCTCAGAAACGTTGTTAACCCAGAAAACCATATTGTGAATTAGGATTTAAAACAAAATGTGCAACTGATCTGATTGGGTGTCATGGATATGTAATGCTGGCCATTTCTAAATTTAGTCACTGAACTGCATGTTGGCTGTTACATGTTGCAGTGAAGTTCTTCCATCATGTCTCAGCCAGTTACTACAGCTATTGACAGCTTAACTGCTGCTCTTAAAAGCAACATCATCCCAAATCAGGAGTATCTTTTACAAGGAAGTGTACTGGATTCTGCAGTTGAAGTGTTGTTGCACCGTCTTCGTGGCCTGTGTGACAATGTGGACTCTGGTCCTGAGACATTCCATGATCATGAAATGTGTTTCAGTATTCGTAAGTATCCCAGTACCAAGTGTGTGACCCTACATGCACAAAAGTATGTTGAAGTGTATTCCTTATGATCAGGGACTTTTATGATGAGTCTGGGTCTTTGGTCACTATATTGTTTAGTTATACTGAAATTAAGTTTGTGTAAGGATGGAAACATATATGCAAGCTCTTTCATGGTCCCTTATTTTACCTTGCACATTATTCACTAGCTTATGAGGTTTTATACAGAAATAGCCAGATTACAGTCTGGTTTTACTTGTGCCTTCAGGCAAGTGGGATGCCTTATCTGGTGAGTATGTTGGAATGGGCTAATCTGTCACCAAATCAGCTTCCAAACCATTAATTTTTCTGTTTAAAACACGTATGGCAGATTGTGTACTGCTTAAGAGAACTGGTCAACTATATCAAGAATATTCAGAAATGGATTCTTTTTGGGCCTTGACATTACGAAGAAAAAGTGTGCCTTACACAGAGGTGATATTCATCCATGACTTAGTGTCAGTGACTAAAACACTTGCCAGATGCATGAAATTTGGCATAGGAATACTTTAGAAAAAGATGTGGAGCAAGCAAAATTTTTATAAAAATCAGCTTGGTGACAGACATTTCTTACAAAGGGGTATACATGTATTTCTCCCATAACATCTATATTTTATGAGCAGTTTGGGTAGAATTTGGTATAGAAGATCTCATCCTAATGCTGATGAGCATTATGAGTTTCACCAAAATCAGTGAAGTGAAAGCCATACTTTGCTTGGGGGCATAAATTAATTTATAGGCCTGTTTGGTTACAGTTTGGTATGAGAGACCCACGTTGTTGAGCCCTTTTGATCTTCCAGACAATAAACATGGGGGGGGGGGCCATACTTTTTATGGGTGTAAATGAAACTTACATTTATGCACGTACCATAGACTGTATGGCATTTTGAAAATAAAAGATTTCTTGGTAAAGTCTGTGTTCCACAGTACTGACTGCACCATTTGCAGTCTTTTTTAATATTGAATGCTTCTGTGCTTGGTACCTGTCTTGCTTCAGGTGGAACCAATTTACAGCCATTACTGTTGCGTGTGAGACGAGCCCTCGATTACCAAGATATGCCCTGGCAGTTAAGATATATAGGACAACCAGAAATTGGTGAGTTTTTCCAAATAAAATTTTTCTCAGTCATTTGCTTCATACATTTATTACTGTGTGTAGAGTATAAAGCATTGCTATTTACTGGTACATCTCAAAAAGACAGTGGAATGGGTTGAGCAGCTGAGAGACTCAGGTATCATTGGCAAGGATGAGCTTAGTTAGCTTTGTTATGTTCATGTCTTGGTTGTACATAACTGTTTGGTACAAAAACTTGAAGTTGACTGACATTCTCCCTCTGTGCTAACCTACTAGGCATTTGATCAACTGCGAGATTAGAGTTTTCTGCAGGAGTGTTATTGCAGATTTAGGTTGTCTGGCATGTGACATTGTGTCGCTGGGTTAGTGTGGCATAGGCTTATACAGGAATGTAGTACCTTCATGACGAGTTGAGGTTTCCGAGGAAAATTGTTGGACCTTTCAGTCCTTGATGATGAAGGCAATACTTGTCTTTGAAATATCAGGAAACACTGACACGGTGTCACATGCCAGAAGAATTGAATCCACTTCATCAGCTGTGCATCATTTGACAGGTGACAAGAACCGACCCACCATCGTTCGCAGCAGCATAGACATTGGGACTAGTTCAACTGTACTTGAATTCCTCACTGAGCTGGGATGCAGAATGGATTTTGAATATATTGTGAGGGGTTACATGTTTCGCAAGGGGCGCATGAAGATTACAGTATCAAAAATATTTAAGGTAATTTTTGTGAGATTTGAAGTTCTCAGGGTGTTGCCTATAAAAAATACTGTCTTGTGGGATTTGATGCCATGTGGTCTGGTAGAAACGTGCTGACATTCCTCCAAGTTGTCAGTAAATTTCTACAGAGTGTATGGGATCACATCTAACAAGATGCTCTTCTTGAAGGTAAGTCATGCATTACTTCAGTTTTTAAAGAAGGGAGCAAGATCCTTATTGTGAGATTTGAGGTTTTCACAGAGGTGTTGCTGAGGGTTCAAGTCTTCTTTAAAAGTGTAAAAGCCATTTGAATGTACAGGTAATTAATTTGAAAGCATAACCCAAGCACATGGCAGTCTAATTGGCCACAAATTCAGTCACACACCACCAGTTGTATTCCTGTGCATATGGTTACATTGCATCAGCTCAGTGTGGATGCATCTCTGTGTGTAGCATCAGTTGTCATGTGCTGTGTGTAACAGACATGCGTTGTTTCTTATTTGTGAATATAAGTATATAACTGATACAGGGTGTAAGTCTTTTATTAAGAGACAAAATTGTACATTTGAAGCCTAGGTCAGAACTGTTTAAAAAAATTTGCCGGTTTGGTTTATGATGGGGGTCCCCCATCATAAACCAAACCCGCAAATTTTTTCAAACAGTTCTGACCTAGTCTTCAAATGTACAATTTTGTCTCTTAATAAAAGACTTACACCCTG
>Ga0136643_10006873_pt1 | contig 16358 bp, 13 predicted proteins | sample TergutLab28metaG_FD_96883 | JGI IMG/M metagenome (GOLD analysis project Ga0136643, IMG submission 96883) | Labiotermes labralis P1 segment gut microbial communities from Petit-Saut dam, French Guiana - Lab288 P1 (version 3) (version 3) | ecosystem: Host-associated > Arthropoda: Insects >... | reverse complement strand
TGGTGGGGAAACCGGAGGGAAAGAGACTACTGGGGAGACCTAGGCACAGATAGGTGGATAATATTAGGATGGATCTCCAGGAGGTGGGATGTGGGTATATGGACTGGATTGGGCTGGCCCAGGATAGAGACAGGTGGCGGACGCTTGCGAGTGCGGTAATAAGCCTTCGAGTTCCGTGAAATGTGGGGAATTTCTTGACTAGCTGCAAACCAGTTAGCTGCTCAAGAAGTACTCTGCACCATGGAGTAAGTAAGTATGGGTTTATGAGAAAGAATAAAATATCCTATCATATCATATCTTGACAGTAGTGAAATAAATGTTCAGTTGTTTTATAAAATTGTGGAAGTTATTACAAACTGCATGGTATGAGAAATATCATGTCATTGTTGTGAATAAGAAGATAATAGTTTATGAAGTAGATTATTAAGTACAGTTTCATTGGTATACAGCAGTGTGGAACCTATGCAGTCTGTTATAAACAACTGTGTGTGTGTGTGTGTGTTTTACCTCTGTAGCTTATATTTCAGTTACTTATATAATGAGTTAATCATTTAGTTGGTTGGTTGGTTTGTTAGTTGGTTATCAGTCAGTCAGTCACTTACTTACCTGACTAGTTGGTTTGTAACTTGGTATGGATCATAAAAAGTAATTTATGTTATCTTATTTATGTTTCACTGCAGTCAGTCAAACACAACTGGATGAAGTAGCTGAGCAAGGGCAGATTTCCCAGTCACCTCTGCTCAGTGACAGCCCACCTGTAATTTTCTCACCCCAAATCCCACCACCCACCCCAGTCTTAGATCCACTACAATATCTCAGGAAGGTTTTCCCCATATCTGAAGATAAAACTCCACATCCTCTTCAAAAGAAAAATATTACATCTGAGTACCTCCCTACAAAACATTCAGAAGTTGGTCTTAGACAACAAATGCTTGACAACATTCAGCACTGTGGTCATGATGGCAACAAATCCACTTCACTTGAGCCTTATTCTACAATTCCTCTGTTGCCTTCACACATGCTCCATGCCAACACGTTTGATCCTGATGCACAAATCAAGATATACAGAGTAAGTACTTGAGTCCTATGGAGAGTACCGATTCATTAACCTAAGGTTATAGGAAATGCAATGCCTTCTACTTTGTCAAATGTCAATAAACGTAGTAAAAATTGATCCACATTACATTATTCAATAAAATTACAATTTCAAATGTTAGTTGGTTCACAGATATCTTGAGAATTTGGTTCCTGTGTTTCTTACATATTATTGTGGCTATGGCAAATATGTTTATATTGTTACCATACTTGTTTTCTATTTATATGCAAAAACATCCAAGAAATATGTAATCTGAAATTGCTTTCACTCATTGACAAAGGACAGTAGATGCAATAGTCAGTGCATGCTAGCAATAGCATTCTTACATGTGTAAATTACTTTCAGGCTGCTTCCATTTTTGTGCAAATTTATCACACCATTAATGTTATGAACAGAGTGTTGAGAGGGGTGTGTGAATGTGTTGCAGGGTGCAGGACTGTATGTGCCATGCAAGTTCTCAATCTCCATGGACACAGCTGATGTCAACTTCAAGTACTATCCCCACACATTCTGAAAATCTTCTGAACTGGACTTGTGCTGACTGGACAGTGTTTGTGATCTATGTAGAAGAATATCTATAACTATGTGCCAAAATAATGAATTAATTTCTATTATCTTTTGCAACATCTAACACCATACAGTATTGGTAACAACTGTTATAGTTATCAGTATTTAGACAACATGGACACTTTCCTAAATTTGGGTTGAACTATATAATCAGGCCTAATTCTTAACTTTTCAGGGACAAAAACAGATACACTCTTATACGAGATGAATAAAGATGTGTATTTAATTGTTACATCATAATTGACAACCTATTCTTAATCATAACAAGTTTTCAGTTTCACAAATAAATTTTCATTATGTTGAATGTGTACTGGGGTTAATTTTATCATGATGAGACCAAGAATCTTTAGTCTAAAATGTACACCATGGGGAACTATGATGTCAGGAGTTGGTCACGCTACCAAACTCTACAATTGTAGATTGTACGTGGTAAGTGTCCTCACGTTTAACTTTTATATTAACAGATGCCCAATAGAACACTATGTGGTAGCGGTAGTAGTAGACTATGTTACTGATTATGATTTCGAAGTCTAGTATATGTAGTCAGTGGGCCAGGTAGCTCAGTTGGTATAGCGACTGAGCTACGGGCTGGACAGTCCGGGATCAAATCCCGGTGGGGACAAGATTTTCCGCCTGTCCAGACCGGCCCTAGGGCCCACCCAGCCTCCTGTGCAATGGGTACCAAGTCCTTTCTGGGGGTAAAGTGTGGTCAGGGCATGCTGCTGACCACTCACTCCCTTCTAGTGCCGCAGTCATGGAAGAGTACAGCTATACTTCTACCCACCCTCTGGGCCACACCGGGCCTGTAACAGGATCACTTTACCTTAGTATATGTAGTCAGAATGAGACATGATCCATGCTAAGGGTACATGTAAGACAGAGCCTAGAAAGTAACCTAGCAGGACTCTGGGAGCCAGGAAATTGGTGTGGCAGAAACTGAGGATGTGGACTGTGACACTCGTTTCAGGTGTACTGTACCACTCCAGCTGTCATTTTCAAGATTGCTATTTGACAGCTAAAGGTGACTGCAAAAAATAAGTATTCAAGTAGTAGTAGTGACTATGAGGAATTAGCGGATAGCTGTGCTTCTAAGTGCTCATTGCTACAAGAATTACCTATCAAACAGTATTAAGTGCATCCAGTCAATGCTGACCATAATAATTTCAGAGAAAATCACCACCTGTGTAAAAAGTTAACAAATTATCCAGGTTGATTTTCTTGAATATTTAAAAATGGAAACTGAAATCTTGCCGGAATAGACAAGATTTTTTAGACAGTTTATTTTACAGTGTTACAACAGTTACACTAAGGCCCAGCCCTTCTCCATCACACATTTATTCCTGACACACACAATGCAGGCCTCCTTGGATAAGGGATCATCTTGTCGCAAGGCCCCTGCTTAGAACAGCACAACATATAAAGACAATGGACAAGCATCCATGCCTGAAGCAAGATTCAATGTGCGATCTCAGCCACAAATCACCTAGTAATCAGTGGCCTAGAACTTCGCCTCAGACTACATGGCCACCAGGAAAGACATACATATGATTTATATGGCTTATTAAAACGACTTACTGGTTGTATTAACTTCTGATGCGAGATCTGCCCACAGTTTCAATATAACATATATATATATATATATATATATATATATATATATATATGATTAATGCATGGAATAAATCCTACTGTGGTTTACAGTGCATATGTGATATACGTGCAGGTCGCTACTGGGAACTTAAGGAAAATAAAACCTATAGTGCTGACCTTGCCCATAGGACTATTATATTTTGGCCAGTGAAGCAACTTGGGAGGTCACCAATTCGGCAGTGAGAAGAATTAAGGCCCCAAATTTATGTATTTATAATTATTTTGTAATAATTGTGAACTTCACCAGTTTCTTGTTACACTATGAATGGTAGGTGTGATATAGCAGAACATACTGCTACGTAGTTCTACAAACGACACCACAAGCATTCGATAGACAGACGCCGGCTACATAAGAACGTCCCAACCGTCTTTGCCGTTGTAATTGTACGTTTCCACTCATTTTCCAAATTGAACAAGGTATTAATCTGTAGCTTAAAGAGCTTGAAAGAGGAAACACTTCATTCTTCCAGCGAGCGAAACGGTTTCGGCTCGGCTTCGCCTCCCATTTACAATACATTGTTACCGTCGTCCATGCAAACAACCAACTTTAACACTCTCAGACTATACTGGATGATCTGTGCTCTAAGAACCCAGCTGCTATCGCCTTGTGCGGGCCTAGGCTCTCGTTTCCACGGATTAACTTTGATGAACCCGCAGTATCTGTAATCCATGGCCGTGGTCAAATACACTACCGTGGATATGAAATCGACTAAGATTGGTTATGTATTGGTGTGTTAATGTTGTCATAATTCGTAATTGTAATAATTAAGGAAGGTTATGTTTTGGCGAAGTTAGATTTTGTTACTTTCGTTGGGAACGTTGTCTGAAAATGCCAAATCAAAAACGCAGGGTAAGATTGCATTTCTGTTACCTTCAAGTAAAAAGAAAAAGATTTCATTTTTGTCCTCAGTGGGACAAACTGATGATAATGAATGCAATACGGCACTTTAAGAGGTTTCGAATGGGCATGACGTGCATGTCCTAAAATGTGTGCTGTGGCAACAGAAGTTTAGTTTCATTATCATTCATTCATTTATTTCACATTTCTTCATTCATTCATTTATTTCACATTCCGTAAATCGTGCAGATATGGAACTAGTCATTTATACATAATAGATAGAAACATAAAACCGTTGTTACAAAGTATGGTACTACAAATAATATAAGCGATACAATAAGTACCTAGGTTTTAGCCTTAAGCATGGGCTTACTATCAGTAGTGTTGATTATAATTAAGTATGATTAGTTAGGTATGAGACTAATCAGATCTAAGTCATTATTATGCTTGCTTCTTTTGTTACTGGTTCATCCTGAAAGTGAACTGTTCCATTCTCAGTCTATGCTGCTCATGGGGAGAAGACATCACTGTTGCTGCTTTCAGTACTGCTAGCATTCGTAGACCTGTTTTAAATAGGTGCTATTCGCCGATGGACCTTTCTTTCATGAATTAATCCTTTTAAAGGCAATGTAACCAGAAAAACTATTATTCATTCCTTGCATTATTGATAACTAATTCACAGTATACCAACAAAATGCACAAAATTGTTCCTTAGATGTTTATTTTATGATATATTGCTGTAACGTTTTTACATATTTCGATCAGCAAGTGGCCAACGTCAGGGAATCAAGCCAAAGTAATAGTGCATAAAACTGAATTGGCCACTTCCATATATAGTTGGCATGTAAAGGAGTCATGTAGTTAAAACATAGTTATTTATATGTCGAATAGTTGTATAAGTATGCAGGATCTTGCTATACAGTATCTTGGAGGCAGCCCATGCATGTATCCAAAAAAGTTCAATTATTTCTTGGATCTCGGTCATGGACTCCAAATACCCAGAGGGATCATACTGACCATGCGGTAAGAAAAGTTTCTGATTCTTGAGGGTGATTTAGTTGGAAGGGTAATTTTGTTTGATTTCATCCAGTAGTGAAACAGTAGCTGCAGATCATTTCTGTGGAATAATGAGAATTTTAAAATTGGTTGAAAAATCTCTATCATTCTGTCAGAAACACTTGTTTACACTGGCTTGTGATGTATGGAATAATTTTATAGGAACCTGCTTCATTAGTTACAAACCAGAACTGCATATTTTGAGTGAGGAAGAGTTTCTTTTCTCCAGCAGTGATAGTTTTATGTTCACACACCCAGTTGTTTCAAATCTTCATCAGTATGAGCTGACTGCAGACCTTGACAGCAAGTAACTTTCAGAATGGGTTTCCTTGTGTTGGGATAGATAGTAACTATCCTGATAAGCATCATTATGATGTCCCTTTTACACCAACACCAGAATGAAGGTTGAACTTACAACTGAGAATTAGTTCACATTTATACCATTTGGCAAGGGAGAAATCAAAATAGCGATTAAACATAGCTAGAAGATACATCCTTCTTCTGCTAATTCATTGCATGCATAAGTCTAGAAGAACAACGACATTTTTCTGACCCTGTGCCAGATCAAAAAAGCTAAGATAGTCCTTTTGATAAGTTCTCTCCAAATGAGTGGCATCGGCACAGGCCAGAAATAACAAAGCATACTGTCATTTTTTACTGTTTCACAGTATTCTTCATTTGGCTACAGTAAATGTATTTGTTGTACAGGACTGTTACCAGTATTAATGTTTCACTGAGAAAGTTGTAACAGCCGAACAGTGTTAAGCAGAGTGCTCATAATAGTGTCCAGATCATGACAATATGGGTGAAGGATTTTATTTGGAATGAGTTGCTCCTAAATGCAAGAGCTGCCAGACTGTAGAAAACTTGAAAGCAAGTGCTGTATCTCCAGCAGTGTGACATATGAAGCAGCTGATAACTGTCTGATTTCTGTAGTGTTGCTTGCTGCTAATCTCATTAGCACAGGTGTGCCATACATAAACACAGTTTGAAATTGTGTAATGTTTCATGTTCCAGGAACTGCTATCACGTACCTTATTCTGTCATTCAGTCATAAAATGCCACATATAAACACTGCATTTTTCTGGTGGTATATTCTTCTAGAGGTATAAATATAAATATGAGTCTCTTGTTAAGGAAAAATTAAATCTGTATTAATTTTTATACTTGGTGGTGTTATGTAATGGTAGACGAAATGTGCCATGGAAGTAGATATGAATATGGGCTGACGATAGATTGTATCCAACATTTTTTGTGTTAGATATTACAGACATGAATGAAACTTTGAGGCTGTGTGTTGATAACTTTTTCAGACGGTGTAAGTGTGGAAAGTGTTCATATATGTCTGGATTTTCTATCATGTTAACAAGGTATAACCTATGTTCCCTGTGCATTATCTCCAATATTAATTCTCAGTCAAGTACAGTAACACAAGTATTCTTTAAATCATGTGAGTCAGATGGGGAAGGAGAAGGCTGTGCCTCAGGTACTTGGCAGCAATGCAGATCCTGACAGTAACACAGTGCAACAGTTTGAGCTCGAACTACACTGGTGCATCCAACAGCTAGAGACAGCACTCGCCACAAACAAAATGGCCCCTAAACAAGGTATTTGTCTCCACAAGTCTTGAGGAATAATTTTGTGTTGTAGTAACTTTCTAAAGAACTTATGATTATCAAGTGATACATTTCAGTGAGTGGCACAGTCATTAAATAAGCTACACAACAGTTTCCTAAGTGTTACCACTCAAAAACAGTGTTTGTGACCAATGTACATCAATGGTTGAGAGACATGTATTTATTCACCACCAAGTTCCAAGGACTGCATTGCAATTATGTATTGTGTCTCCTTGGTTATGAGCGGAGTATTCATCATTCTGCTTGGTACTTGTATGGAGCTGCTCACTACCATTTTTCTTGGGTGGTGATAGTTGAGAAAATGACAATTGTATTTGTCAACCACTGCCCCCTGCATTCCCAGCACAGAATCTGGAAACAATTTGAGTGGATGCTCTAAATTTATGACCTGGGTGTCCACTGTTGCATACAATGTGGGTGCTTCTCATAAACAGCCAGACACAATACGGATAGCATTCTTTTGATGGTGACAGAACATGAACTGCCTACCAACTGGTGGGTCAACCATGGGCGATAATGAGATTCAGATCCATGTTGGGACATTTTTTATTAAAAATAAACCACTGAATGATATTTGAAGTTTTATTAGCTATCTCATGAGATATCCTATCCTGAGTTCTGTAGAGTGTCTAAATGTTAAATACAATAAACAAGACATCCTAAGCCATTTGAAGCTAGTCACACCATCACAACCCATTTCACTAAGATTTAATTTAGTACAGAGAAGTTTAAAATATTATGTAACAGCATATCTCACATGAAATAGCATCATCTGTTTGTGGATTTCATCATGAAAATGGACATGTATAGATCATCTGTGTCATCATGTATCCATTAGAGGATGTTGCAAGCATGTCATATTGCTGTACAAGGGTCAGACCTACTGGAAACATGATTCATGTTGAAGTATGCCATGCAATTTGATTTGTTCATGTAAGAGGCATCACACTGGTGGAAATACATCACCAGTTGGAGGTGCATGGAATGCGCGATATCATGGCAGCTGCTGTGTTTTGATAATGGCAGAACAGTTGGTGATGAATAGCAGCGATCTGGATGCCCAAGCATGTCCATTGCTCATGATATGTGTGTTGTGCAGGTACCCTTATCATCAGATGCAATATGCTGACTGAGATTGCTGATAGCTAGATATTATGCTGTAGTTCACATAGCATTGTCCATGACTGCCTGGAGTATAGAAAATTTTTGCTGGCTAGATGCCAAAGGACCTCACACATTTTATGGAACAGTCCATTGTGCACATGAAAGGTGGCCGCAGGCCATTCATTGCAAAAGGCCTTGGTTGTTAATCATGGTATTCTTATTTTGCATGATAGAAAGGGGCCATACTGCCAACCCGGCTGTTGGCAGACTGTTACTGTGCTGTGGCTGGGAGGGTATGGACCATCTCCTGAAAAGTTCTGATCTCACAGCCACATATTACCAGTCTCTTTAAACCGCTTGTGAAGCATCTGGCTGACAAGTGATTTTCATTACATGTCAGTATGAAGCATGCTGACATCTGGATGCAGACATGTGACTGCATTGACACTTGTCTATTCTATGCCAAAGTATAAGCCTTTTTGCTAAAGTGGAACAAATGCTTAAATGTCATTGGTCACTGCAGGCCAGTCTGATGTACCGTTTGCTACCTATCACTAATGTATACAAGAGAGTCAGAATGAATTTCTAGGCTTAAGATTGTTTACCTTATTTTTTTAAATACCCTTAATCAAGCACCCACAGGACTGGATAGATGCCATATTCTCAAATATTCTGGATTATGAAACAGTGCCTGTATGTTCTCGCAGGTAATTTTTTGGCACTATTTATGTATTTGGGCTGCACAACTAATAAGTGGAGTATTCCATTTAACTATTTCCTTCAGTAGCTGGTTCAGCGGTATCAAGGTCCCCTTCTTTGTTTTCTGGATTTTCCTCAGTTTCTATCTAGGGTACTGAAGGACCAGGACACTGTGTGTTGGGAGTCTTCATAGCTGTAGGTAAAATTATGGAATCACTACACATATTGGATGTCAGGATTTGCAGAATATCACCTTCTGGGTTTCTTTCCTTTTCTCCATTTTGCTTTTACTTTTTGATTTGCATATTATTCATATCAGTACTTTTCCAAGTCAGAATGATCTGTCAGTTATACCAATCAATGCAGCAGAGATATTTCCCTGTTTCACAGCCCAAGATGCAGCTCATTCATTGACCATTCTGAGGAGTAAGAAGGCTCCTGTAATAAAGAAGCGACAAGTGATGAGGTCGTCTTTTGGCGATTACAGAACAAAGATGGCAGAAGAAGAAAAGAAGCTTAATAAAGGTTGGTTGTTTCATGCTGTATAAAGTAATTTTATTAGAGTTTCATGAAGTTCATGCCATTGTAGGTGTTGTGGTTTCATTTAGTGGAGGTATTTTATTATGTTTAAGATCTTGTGTGTGCAGTTTTGCCAACATCATTGGCTGAAATTGGAAAATAGCAACATGGTGACCAGAAAGTATTGTATTGACTTTTTAACAGATAGTAACATGACATTTTCATGTAATGTCACCAGAATGCAGGACAAAATCATAATATGAAGGCAACAAATACATCTGTCTTATGTATCACAAAATTCAGATGTTTGGGTATGGAAATAAATTTGCAGTGGATCTGGCCAATCATGATTTGAGAAATTAATCACAGAACTGCCCAGCTTACCTACGAGCCACCAGGTCCCCTTATACAATACAAAACAAACTCACAAATATGTCAATGTAAAGACTGTCTCTGAAATGATCCTACTAGATTAGGGTGCTTGTCCTCCTTATTCCAAACTTGAAAGTAGACCTGGTTTTTTTAATTTTGTGCAAAATACCAAGACAGTGGACAGTGTCCAAAACTTTAGTTAAGCACACTCATATAATATGCCTGCTTTTGTTGAATTTACATTACCTGTGTCAGTCTGTGGTAATGCATTGAATGTAATAGCCCAGGAGAGGATCTGTATTGCTGCACCATACCCAAACAAGAAGTCTTGCTTTGTGAAGCGGAGTGCTGTCATTTGTGAGCCATCACAAAACGACTTCAGATTCAACTTCGATGTGCCACTGGACACAGAAAGATCAGTTACCAATCAGCCAACAACCAGCCACAACAGTTTCGTATACAAGAGCTCAGACAACAGCTTTAGGTTTAATTTTGTGCAGCCAGCCTCTTGAAGTCAGGTATGTCATATTTTGAATAGTAACAGTGGCATCTGAGTGAACAAACATATGTTCTAATTATGCTGAATTTCCCCTTTTTTCTTGAAAGGAATATATATATGTTAGCATCTTGTTGAATGCTCTGTTCTGCAAGAAGTAGCTGTGCAGAATATCACCCTTCTCATGATTGATAATCACTGGACAACAAATTTTTACTGACATTATGCTTCTGAGGTAATAGTAGCCATTTCTTATTAATCTCGAGGCGCTGAACACAAATGTGACAGTGAAAACTCAAAATTGTGTACGGTTTCTAAGAAATCTGCAAACGTTTATTATATATTTAAGGAATATGTACATCAGACATTTAACGATAAAAGTCCGCTTCTACTTGCGACTTTCCTTTGCCTGTCACTTGTGTCCGTAATGAAGTTTGTGTTAAGTAAATATATCTATTAAAAATGAAATATGTTGAAAGATTTCAAAATATTGCATCAGCCCATCATGCACACCACACCCATTTACTCCTGCATCATAAATACTGCAAAGTGATCAGTGTTAATCCAGCATTAGTGATGCCTCGTAACTGTGTTAATAGTGCAGATAACTTTTGTTACATTTGCAGTGAAGTGACATTTGCAAGGCAAAGAAAGGCTGCCACCACTATAGTGTATATTGTATTTCAGATGCAAGATCGGCGACCAAGACAAATCTTGGACCCTGCACATATACTGCCATAAATGTGCAACAAATCTTTCGCAGTGGCTGAATGTCAAAAGACATGTGATGCCATTTGCTGTATGTATGGTTTGGAGGGAGCCAAGTAATCAAGCAATTGACTGCTACTTCTGTATGCTGCCACCTGTTTCTGGATGCATCACGAAGAAAAAGAAGTGGACAATAGTGTATCCGAATATACCATCTGCTCTCCGCCCAGTTCTGCATGACAAAGGAATTTCCATTCCTGAACCTCTGAAAGAATTTACCATCAATTCAGGCGACGACGAAGGTGAGTCGACATTGGGTTCTCCTGAGTCGCCAGCACCTATTGAACCACAAGTCTCTCACAGTAGGTCTTCTGCGCCACAGCCACACATTCTCATGCAGGAAGAACAGAATGATCTTGTTCATGATCTGGAGCTGTCCAAGAGCAAAGCAGAGTTACTGGGATCAAGACTTAAACAATGGAATCTTCTTGAGAAAAATGTCTGAATTTCTTTGTTTCACAGTCGTCATCAGCAGTTGGTGCCTTTCTTCAGAAAGGAAGATGACCTCTTGTGTTCTGCTACGATGTAGATGGCCTGATGAATGCCCCTGGAATCAAACATGAGCCACAAGAATGGCAACTATTTATAGACTCTTCGAAACTGAGTCTGAAGGTGGTGTTGCTGCATAATGGAAACCAACATCCATCCATTCCAGTCGCACCCGCCATCCACATGAAAGAAACCTATGAAAACCTAAAGCAGCTGCTGAATAAGCTTGAATACAGCAAATATGGCTGGCATATTTGTGGTGACCTGATGGTAGTGTCTCTGTTGATGGGTCTCCAACCAGAATATAAGAAGTATTGCTGTTTTTTATGTGAATGGGATGGCTGAGCAAAGACTTTGCATTACCTGAAGAGAGACTGGCCTCAGAGGAAATCTCTGAAGGTTGGAGAGAAGAATGTGCAACGCCCTGCACTGGCAGAATGGCACAAAATCCTGTCACCGCCCCAACACATCAAACTCGGTCTGATAAAAAAACTTCATAAAAGCCATGGACTGGACTGGATTGGCATTCAAATATCTGGCTGAAAAATTCCCTTGACTCAGCGAAGTGAAAATTAAAGGGGTGGTTTTTGTGGGTCCTCAGATCCGCAAGCTCTTCAGAGGCAATATGTTCAACAACCTACTTCAGGGTGATGAGAAAAAAGCTTGGGATGCGTTTCATCTGGTGTCAACTAAATTCCTCGGGAATATCAGGGTAGATAACTACACGGAATTGATTGAGGACATGTTGTCATTGTATCACAAACTTGGTTGCAATATGTCCTTAAAGATACACATGCTTCATTCCCATATGGATTTCTTCCTCGACAACTGCAGCATGGTTAGTGATAAGCACAGTGAACATTTTCATCAGGAAATTGCAACGATGGAGAAACAATATCAGGGAAAGTGGTCCACTTCCTTGTTGGCTGACTACTGTTGGGCGCTCTCCAGAAATGCTCCTGAGCAGCTACACAATGACAGGCAAAGCAGTCGCAAGTAGAAGTGGACTTTTATCATTACATGTCTGATGTACATATTCTTAAGTATATAATAAACGTTTGTGGATTTCTTAGAAACTCTAGCCAATTTTGACTTTTCATTGTCATATTCATGCTCAGCGCCTAGAAATTAATAAGAAATGGCTACTATTACCTCAGAAGCATAACATCAGTAAAAATTTGTTGTCCAGTATAAGCATAACTCCCAAGGCCAGTTTTTCTAATTCCTACTTTAAAAATTACAGCCATGCAGATTTGAGGGTGGAGCAGGAATGGGGATATCCCATGGCGTCCCCGCTCCCCCGACTTAACCCCTTGCAATTATTTTCTTTGGAGGTACCTGAAAACAAAAGTGTTTGAAACAAGGCCAAGAACTATCATGGATTTAAAACAGCGAATTCAAGATGAAGTGGCTGCAATTCCAGTGGGGACGCTGTGAGAGGTCATTAACAGTTTCATGTCCCGACTTGAGGAATGCGTGCATCGAAATGGAAGCCATCTTGAGGGCGTTAATTTCAAAACAGAATTTTCAAACTGGCATAAAACAAAATGGCTATTCATATGCTTTTCATTTATGGCCAATAAACAGATAAAAAATTCATGTGTCGATTTTTTTTAATGTTTTGAAATTTTCCCGTTTCATTGCCCAACCCTGTAGTACTATGCACTAGTGAAAATAAACTTCACAGTTCCTTTCACAAACACAAAACATAAATTATATCCCATTCTCCCCTCTCCCCTTTTTTCTGTGTTCCTCAGCCACTCCACATTTGACCACATATATTATTTGAACCTTTATTGGTGGTAAATGATAACCATATAGCAGTGTGGAAATTTGATAATTGAAGATGACAGTAATTTGAAGCTCTTAATACTGGGAGTTTCTGACACTACAGAGTAGTGAGAGAATAGTTCCCAAGGATTTAACAGGAATCTGCGTGATATCAGTGTGTGTGAGTGAATGTCTTGTGCTTGGTCAACAGCTTTAGTTGAGTTGTTCTTTCAGACTTTCAACCAGTCAATCCATTCAAATGCCCAATTTCATTTCGCCTTAGAAATACTTATTTGTGTGAAGACAGATACAGAAAAAGTAATTAGGTGTGTGTGTTTGTGGCCACCAGGCTGACAGGTGGACTGATGAGAAAGAATGGTATGAACAGGAATGTTTTGCCATGGAAGGGAGCACTGTGACCAAAAACTGTGTTGTAAGAAATAAATACTGTATGCTGGTAGCTGGAAACAGGAGTTCATAGTTATTTTATTTCATGTAATGCTGTGTTGAAGACATAAAATTTGACAATTTAATAACTACGAGGGCAATTCAATAAGTAAGTTAGAAATCGTGATTGAAAAGAATCGAATGGAGATAATGACATACAAACAACATTTATTTTTCAACATAATCGCCATACAAATTTAAACACTTGTCCCACCGTTTCACAAGTCCCTGGAAACCTGCGGTGTAAAATTCTTTTGGTTGCTGTTGGAACCACGCGCGCACCGCTCTTTCAACCGCATCATCGTCAGGAAAGCGTTCTCCCGAAAGATGATGTTTCAAAGGGCCAAACAAGTGGAAATCGCTCGGGGCGAGGTCCAGGCTGTAAGGTGGATGTTGGAGGACTTCCCACTTGAATGACCTCAGCGTCGCTGTGGTCTGATTGGCAATATGAGGATGGGCATTTTCATGCAGCAGCAACACCCCTTTAGTGAGGAGGCCTGGTCGCTTCCAGCGAATGGCGGCACAAAGTCTCGTCAGAATCTTGCAGTACGAGGCAGACGTAACGGTGTGGCCACGTTGCTGGAATTCAGTGAGCAGTACGCCTTGGCAATCCCAGAACACCGTCAACATGACTTTCCGGGCCGAGGGTGTCACCTTAAACTTCTTGTGCGCTGGGGACAAGAGATGTTTCCACTGCATGGAGGCACGCTTCTTCTCGGGCTCATAATGCTGCACCCAAGACTCATCACCAGTGATGATCCGAGAAAGCATGTCGTCCCCTTCATCCTGGTAGCGCTGGAGATGCTGCAATGACAAGCCCATTCTCTGGCTTTTGTGTTGTGGTGTAAGCTGGCGTGGCACCCAGCGGGAGCACACTTTGTGGAAGCCTAGCCCCTCATGCATCATGTTGTAAGCCTGGCCACGTGAACAACCAATAGCGGTTGCTACAGTGTCGACGGTGACCCTCCTCTCTGCTCGGATGATGTCTTCAGTGCACTGCAATGTCTCCAGCGTAGCGATCTCCACCAGCCGACCGGCTCGATGTTCATCTTCGATACTTGTCCGCCCTTCCGAGAACTTCTGCACACAATTATGGACTGCCTGACGTGACAGGCAATGTTCACCGTACATGGGCAGCATTTCTTTGTGGATATCCTTTGCTTCCATATTTTTTTGCCCACAAAAAACGCACAACGCCACGCTGTTCTATCGTGGTACATGTATTCAGGGGCGCCGCCATCTTGTAACAGCTGCTACATCTGTACAGTCATGCGCATACCGATCGTTGTGCATCACAATAAAACTAGATAGTGCTGCTATCTAGCGGCAACAGTTTCCCGCACTTAATTAAAAAAAAGTAGGTAGCAACATGGATTTGTAACTTACTTATTGAATTACCCTTGTAAAAATATGTGTTTATGCAGCTGAGAACAGTGAAACATGGTGCATGCTAGTTTATGTAACTACTTAGCAGTGTTGCATCAAACTTGCACTTTGATTTATTTTATTTTCAAGATTATGCAAGTTTTTTATAACTGACATGTTTTGTTTGTCAAAAATGGTCGTGATAAATGTTGGTTCAAAGGATCAACATTGAATATGTAGTGAAACTGAAGAAAATTATTACTGACATTTGCATTGGTAGTATTAGTAATAGTAGTAGTAATCACCACACAACACAGAAAGTATTGCAGTCTTGGTGGGAATCACCATTGATTCAAGAGAAGTTCCAGGAAGAAGAGACTTGTGACAAGAGACAGCATTGTTGTCGTCGTGCAAGCCTGAACTGGTGCTGGAATTTGCTAATGTGATATCATATTGGGATAGGTTTATCATAACTGATAAAGCAGTAGATTTAAACAGACCTGATATAGTGCTCATTCATAGAGGGAATAAAACAGCAACATTACATATAGCAGTTCCCTTTACCCATAAACTTCCCAAAACTGAAGGAGAGAAAATTATGACTTATGAACACTTGGACCTGGAAATCAAAAATATTTGGAAGCATAACAGTGTATCTACATACCCCTTAGTCATCTCAGCAGGAGGGGTCATCAAAAACTTCCTAAAATATGTAGAGAATTATGGTTTAAACAAGAGCATCTTAACAGTGGGGCAGAAAGCAGTACTATTGCAAATGTGTCATATAGTATGCAAATTCCTAGGACACGCCCCTTGACCTTAGGAGATATGGTGAATTTCTTTCTCCTGACCGAGCCTAACCCTACCAAGTGTCTGGGATAGGTGAAAGTTCCCTGGCATGTAATGCTGAGAAGTGTGATTAAGTCTTCAATAATAATAATAATAGTAATACACAAAATTAGCCCCAAAATTATTGACTTTCTGATAGAGATCATTCCCCACTGGGAGGTTACACTGAAGGGGGCACAATAACAAAAGCATTATCACCAATCCTCTTTGAATATAGAGAATATTCCAAGGGTCTCACAAAAACTAAATTATATGGGGATAAATACTTATGCTGTCCCATTACTTACATAATCGTTTGGCATCATAGACATGGACAAAAAAGGAATACAAAGAAAAACATACAAGTTACCAGTGCTAGATTTCATTATCCAAAAGTGGCAACTGAAAGTCTTACTGTCCCAAGAACTTATGGGGCAGGGGGCTGATATCAATAATTTGTTAAATAAAAACAAAACCACACCCATAGAGTACTTTATTGAAAAACAATCTTTCTTCTTTTGTTGGCGTTACAACCCACTATGGGTTTTAGCCTTCTTAGTGATTTTCTTCCATTCTGTCCTTTCCTTACTCAGTTTTCTCCACCCTCTTATTCCCATCGTCTGGATATCTTCCTCAACGTCTTCAATCCATCTTTTC
>Ga0136643_10006871_pt1 | contig 16360 bp, 9 predicted proteins | sample TergutLab28metaG_FD_96883 | JGI IMG/M metagenome (GOLD analysis project Ga0136643, IMG submission 96883) | Labiotermes labralis P1 segment gut microbial communities from Petit-Saut dam, French Guiana - Lab288 P1 (version 3) (version 3) | ecosystem: Host-associated > Arthropoda: Insects >... | reverse complement strand
TTTACTTTTAGCACACCCTGTATATAAAGTGTGAATAATACAGGAACCAAATACGTTAGAATTATGAAACAAACTGCATTTTGAAGAGAACAGAACGGAGAGTATATACCATGTTTAAAATATTCAGTAAATATATTTGTTGAATACATATATAAAATGTAACTTTAGAGGTTAGCGGTGCGGTACGACCACTATAGTTGACATTAGGCGTCAAAAGGTTAAAAGGCATTACTAAAGGAGAAAACCCTCGCCCATTACTTAGAGGCGTGTCGTTAATTCAAAGTGGTTATCTCTCGCCAAACGTGACCTCTAAATTGATTTCACTGCTCTGCGTTACTGACCCTTGCCCGGTCTTTGTTCCTCGGTACCGTAATTATACTAAAAATAATAATAAAAGCATTAATTAAATTGTTGTTTATTTACATACTGCTGTACAACACAAAGGCCAATTACAAAGCCAACATAATCCATAAATACATAAAAAAGGAATAGTTATCTCTTAAATAAATAAGAAACTATTACTCCTAAAATACATTTGTTAGGTCTACCATATGTACCAACGGCCTTTATATTTTAAAGATGCATTTTAGCCACAGAATATGTTTATGTAGATTTACTGTCTTCAGCGATAAGACGTGACGTGTTCTTGTAGACAGTTACTACCCGACTGTACGGTGTCATAAATCTCTTTAAAAGTTACCGCCGTGAGAAATTCAAATATCGTTGACAACTGACGAATCTGTCACCAGTCACACTTCATATAGTTGAGTTCATTTAACATATAAGACTTTCAAAATTCATGTTGAAATGACATAATTTCGGAAACAGTATTTTTGTTTGATTCCAGAAAATTAAATACAATATATACAAAAGCAACTACGGAGAGTAAGTAAAACGTAATATATTGACCCATTCGCATTTTCGCATCTTGAAATCTTATTTGATAATAGTAACATTGAGTACACTCGAAACCAGAGTTTCTGTTATTTTTCTCAATATTAGAAACCACAATAAAAAGTTCACTACTATAATTGGCAACACACTTTCTTCATTAGGCGATTTCGCAAAATTGCAAAGTCGGCTGTTAACTTTGTCATGTCTGTCCGTCGGCCTATCTCTCTCTCTCTCTCTCTCTCTTTCTGTCTCCGTCCGCATGAAACACCTCTCCTCTCATCTGATGAATTTCAGGAACCTTGATATTTGAATACGGTTAGGCCAAAGGGCCTCAAAGTAACAGTGCAGTGCCTAAACTTGCATTGTTTGAAAAATATATTAATTACACGTCGATGTTAATCTAGTCTGTGTCACATATAGCGATCACAGTCCGACGTTTTCACCTGGTCGAAATATTTTGTAATTTTTTGTTTCTGGATACAGTTTCTTAGAACGTTTATTCATAATGTCTCTACATATCTTTTCATACTTCAGATTAATTAATAAATTTAAGTACAATATTCCAACCAGGTGGAATAGTTCCGCGTTCACTTCCCACAAAAATTGAGGTTGTTGATCAATTTTCCTAAAGTCTTTATTTCGATCTTATGGAATTACTCTCGGACAAATCAGTTTCAGCCAAACATCTCTGTTAACTTGCAGTTTCAATTGGCATTGTACAGAATTTTGAAACAGAACTACCACTTAAAAAAAGTTTCATCTTATTGTCACTCTCCTCACACATTTAGTTCTGAAAAAGTTAACAAAGTTCACAGAATGGAGTAAATATTGCATTGAAACAAAGGACCCTTGCTCACTCATTTCTTCATATTCTCGTACGATGCAACTAAACAGATTTCAAGGTAAAGGCCAACAGTCGCCTAATTCCTCGGTTTCGCTACGTCTGAACGCTACACATACAACGCCATATTGGAATCAGTTAATCAAGTTTAAAGTTATAAGTATTAAATACCATAACTATTTACATTTGCCTTAATTAACTTTCTTGGTAATCACATCTTTATATGTCCTATTATTTTGGACCATATATGGTCTCTTTGGCTCTGCGTTGTTTCTTGCAATCATCTCGTAATATTCAGGACTGTCACAAAAATAATATTTGACTTACAATGTGAGTTTTAATTTCCTATTCAATATTTCAGTAATCGTTTCCTCAACCCAAGAAGAATTCAACGAGATATGATAAAGAATACACGTAGGTCTTGCTGAAAAGTTCATCTTATTTTGTTCAACATTAACCAAAGTTTAATTTGCTTAACACATGCGGGATTTAAAGCTTTCGCCTCCAGGCAGACGAGAATTGCTCTCTTCTGAGCTATTACACAGCCAGTAGTGGTAACTCCTTACCAACGTTTCGGGACAACATATCGGTCTTGACTTCGAGGCTGAAAAATTCTACAGTTTCTTGACCCTTTAAAATGTGACAGATAGGTTATCCCGAAACGTCTGTAGGTAATTACCGCTGCTCGCTGCTTAATAGTCCAGAGTAGCGCGGTCGTTGGTCATTACAATTTTTCTACAAGGGTCCAGTGTAAAATTCAACCAAAGTCCTTACACTGAAGACCGAGGTTTTTCGTGTGGATGGATGGACAGATGGACAGACAGACGAACGCGACTAACAATTATCAACAAAATTTACTGAAGAGTATCAGCGACAGTCTGCCATGTGACTTCGCACGGACTTCAGTACGGCTATCATGCCTGGCAGAAATGGCAGGATCCACCTTACAAAATGTCTCGCAGTGGAGTTGATACCGCTGCAAGAGCTGTCAAACAGTCAAACGGAAATAATGAAAGGAGATTTTTTTGGAATTTCTTTCAGATCGAGAAGACCGGATAAAAAAGATGTCCATTACGAATCATAAAACCTCAGGCTGCTTATGTAATCGCATTAACCATTTAGTGTAAAGTCGCATGATTCATGCGACTGACGCAAATAAGAACTGATTTTAAGGAACTTTATACAGGGTGTTGTATGAGTTATGGTCATTGCTGCAGGAGATGATTTTCTAGATTCGTGTGTTCAAAAAAGTTTCTATAAACATGGGTCCTGTTCCCGATGGTGATAACGTAATAGATCTTGTTTAATTCCCGTAAACGCACTCCTGTGAACCGCGCGTCACAAGTCGCTCTACGCGACCTTGATGCAGTTGGAGGTCGACTTAATCGAATTACAGGCTTATGCTGTTGTGTCACGTGCTTCACCTAGCCAGTTACCATCGATGTCACAGCAGCTTAAATCGATGTTCCGCCAATTACCACTACAGTTTCTAAATTCCGTCCGGGGGGTTGGTGGGAGGTAAAATCGACAACCCCTACAGAATATGTAAGTACAGGTATGCGCCGCATAGCGAATTTTCGGTCAACGACGGACCTCATATACGACGGTGGCAACAAAAGATTCAATATCAATGTGTTTGGAATTTTTCATTGACAAAATCCTTCCGGGCGCACTATGGCCCTGGTGTTGAATCAAGCCTCTAACAGAAATGAGTACCATGAATATTTCCTGGGGGTAAAGGCGGCTGGTTCGTAGGGCTGACAACCTTACCACCTTCCCGTGCCAATTGTCTTGATATCTGGGAGCCTCAACCTCCTGTAAACCTCTGGGGCTGTCCAAGCCTGTAATGAGATTGCTTTACATTTGACACCATTGTGTTACAACTGCCTACAGTATTCAGTACGGTAACACGCTGTACAGGTTTGTAGCCTAGGAGCAATAGGTTACATATAGACTAGGCGTGTAGTAGGCTACACTATCTAGGTTTGTGTAAGTACACTCTATGACTTTCGCACAACGACGAAAACGCCTATTTCTCAAAACGTTCCCCGTCGTTAAGCGAAGCATATCTGTACTCTTGTCTCGGTGTGTAACGTTAAAGATGCCACTTATATTTTTAGTTTCAGGGTAGGCGGATATGGTTTATGCGTACGGTTGTGTGACGTCAGTGCAGTTCGTACTGCAGCGGAATACCAGTGACGTTTTCCGAATCGCAGAATACCAACACGAAGAGTGTTTACTGGATTTTACCAGGCAACGCGAAATTCCAGTACACTTTACAGCATTCGAATTACAGTTGAACGTGAGGTTCACGAAATTACACTGAATAATAAAACATTGTTTCAGATGGTATTGCATAGTTCACGTGCCAGTACGTGAAGAACTGCGAGATATCTTAGTGTTTCCCCATTCGAGAGAATGCAGAACACTGCGCACAGAGGGCATGCAGCCTTACCAGGTGAAGCGAATGCAATATTTCTTGCCTGGCGATTTTGCTGGGAGGCTGGAATAATGCAGCTGACTCATTGGCAATTTCTGGTTGCACTGTTTCAATCTGTTTGCTGACGGTCAAATAAAAACCCTTGTGCCACTGTGGAGAGCAGCTTTCAGCAATGTTTCGGTGTCATTGTGAGGTGTGCAGGTATGGATGATCACCTGGTGCTCCCTTCGCCTTAAAAGGTCGTCTTAGAGGAATGTTGTACCTGCAATTTCTGCAGGAGAACTTGCCCGAAGGTTTGGTGGACATACCTTTAAATAGAGAATGTCGTGCGCACTTCCATCACGGCGGAGATCCTCCTCATTTTTCATGTTAAGTGAGAAATTTCCTTACAGGTCATTCTACTGGGCGATGAATCGGACGTGGCAGTCCCCAGATTTGACCAGCCAGGTATTAAAATTTAAGCCCAGTATATTATTTCATGAAGGGATGGATGGAAGCGTCTACAGCTTGAACGCTCAAACGCGAGATGTGTTGGTCGTTCGCCGCATTTTGTATGTAGCACACGTAACCAGAAAAAGTCAGCGGATGTTGCAACACACAACTACCGCCCTTAAAAAACGTTGAGGCCGACGCTGGCATTTTCGAAAACCTGCTTGAAGCACAGGTTAAATATGAATTTAAGTCAAATTTAGACTTTAAATTTATCACTTCTAGTGTTGATTATTTTATACCTTTTCCGTAATCCTTATATCTTATTATAAATTTCGTAAATTAGCGTAATCATTCAGTCCGACACATGTTTATACAAACTTCTGATCAGAAAGACGTAGGAAATCACTTCTTTAAGTAATACCCATAACCCATGAAACATGCTGTATGTGAATTTATGTCTTTGTTTAGTGGTGGTAAATTACAATTTGGCTTTCGACTCATTGTTAGGAACAACCACTTATTGTTAGATGTAACCGCTCATTGTTAGAAGCAACCACAAATTGTTTGAAGTAACCATTGATTGTTAGAAGCAATATTGCCTGCGTTAACTTTCAAAATACCGAATTTAATTTAAATTACATGTGCAGATTCGGTTCGCGCTTCACAGATATCAATCCTATTTCAGACCAAAAATATTTAATCGACTTTATTTTGATAATCATATGAAATTCTTAAACCCTTCTGTGGGAAAGTGCTTATGCTACTGACCACTTAAATGTGAATGGTTAAAAATAAGAGAGCAGAAGGGTGCACTGACTCGTCTGGTTCAGAATGCGGTCCCCGCAGCATGTTTTTCTAAGCAGGACAAAGACACTTGCCTTTCCGTAAATGGCTGAGCGACAGACAGCTTCTCAAGGAGGACTCCTCTCCACCGAGTTAGCAACTTATTCTTTATTGTTTACATTCCGTTGTGCTATACGATGCAGTGAAGAGAATCTTGTAATATAATATTTTATTTTTTATATAAATGTAAGTTATAACAATTGTAATAGATTGTCTTTAATACATATTTCGACTGGAATAAATTATCTTCACTTTTCATTCCGTTGTGCTATACGATGCAGTGAAGAGAATCTTGTAATATAATGTTTTATTTTTTATATAAATGTAAGTTATAACAATTGTAATAGATTGTCTTTAATACATATTTCGACTGGAATAAATTATCTTCACTTTTCTATAACACAATAAGTGCAGGATACAAAAAACTGAACCTCATTACGTTATAGGAAACCCGAAGATGACATACTTAGGTCGAAACATGTTGTACTGAACACCGTGTATTTTCACTGTTATAATTCTCATATTTACGTATAATAAAAAAAAACATGTTATTGTTACGTCATATAGAAAATTTTAAAAAGTTAAAGAAGCTAGTATGTTCATATTATGCAACATTCCTTACGTTCCTCCTAAATACATACGGTTAGCGTGAAGTTTGTTTTCAGCGTATCTGTGTCAGAACTCGGATTAACATTCTACATTTGTCACGGCACATTATACCGTTTCAAACATCACTGCTGTCCGCGCAACTTAAATATTATTTTGTGGTTAATCTGTATAGTAGCTAGGCTATAGTCTGCGCAAATGTGGGATCGTAGTTCAAATCCCTGTGTGGACAATAGATTTTATTCTTCTCAAGCCTTCAAGTCGGGTTCTCGGGGCCGATGGATACCTGGGGTCCTTGAGACAGGTAAACGCGACCAGGACATAAAGCTGACCACTGAATCTCCTCCTAGTGCCGATAGTAAGAACGAGTGGAACTATACCTCCACTCTCTCCGTATGACTTCAAGGAATTCACAAGGATAATTTTAATTAGCTTGTGTGTTTAATCGACTACGGGGCTAAGATAACATTGCAGAGTTACTTTTAACAGTTTAGTATGAGATAAAGGGAAAAAAGCCGAAGTAGCAGTAGGTGTGTTAGAACAGATATTTCCCCACAGCAGTGCATTAATGGCGGAAAATAACATCCCACATGAAATTGTCGTGTAATTTCGGAATCGTGTTTCCATTGCCCATTCCCTAAAGTGACATTCAGTGGTTAACACATTCTGCATTGCGTCTATCATAAATGTGTTTTAGGCAAAGGCTCAGTGTGCGTGCGCGCACGCTTGTGTGTGGTTGTGTGTGTGTGTGTGTGTGTGTGTGTGTGCATTTGTGTAGAGAAAAAGAGTTACATCTATCCCAAATGTGTACTATTTCACCTATAACCCATCCCCTAGAACTCACATATTCTATATGTCTATGAACATACAAACATAAAAACTGATATGCTTGCAAAATGACATACACAAATACACCCACATGGATACACCCTGGAGATTCGTCCATAATAAAAGGGCGGAATTCTAATTAGAACGTGCATGTACACAGGCTGCGTTCGAATTGAAAACAGACACAGACCTATGAAAACGAGGTGACAGTGGATATTGGTCATGTATAAAACTTCTGCTTTCCCCTCTTCACGCCAATTTCCGTCTCCCTTCATTCGGAATGCTTTTGTGTGATGCTGACACGTAAATTCATCAAGGGGAAGCCTAGAATAATAGCCAACGTAAGAATTTACATAGCCACAATACAGCTATCACTGGCGACTGAAATTAATGTCAGAAGCGTCATGTTTCTGCAAAGGTCATGCGTGTTGTTATGCGAAAGTGCAACTGAAACAAACACAGCACAAATTCACGACGTTGTACAAAAGAGCCTGCAAATTGTTCAATAGAGCCTGTCTACAGTTAAAGCCCCACTTCTTTAATCTTGTTTTTTAGTAGTATCTTCCCATCTCTGTTTAGGTCTTCCAACTATCCCAATTCTTCCGGTTTCCCACCCAGTCTTTTACATCTTTCTTCCCTTCATCATGTGTGCTAAGTGTCTAATCAATACCTCGCATCTTTTCGTCTCACGGCACGAATAGAGTGAAAACAGTGTCACTGACCGGGTTCGTCTCTCAAGGATAGGAACAAGATGACGTCACTTGGTATAAAATCTAAAGAACTCTGGATTTTTATAAATTCTAGAAATTTTTTACTAATTGATTTTCCATGAGTTTTAAAATTAACACCTTCTCCCATGGGGCAGTGAAATTATAACTGAGCCACTGAATTAATTAACTAATTAATTCACCGAATAATCGACACTTGCTAAACTAACGTTACCCTCATACTTTCCTTTAAAAAATGTCTCCATACTCTGAACATACTTATGACAATTTTTTAACTTGCTATCTAGCAAAAAATATAATGACAATGACATCAAAATATTTGTAATTAATGTATCATCGCTTTATGGAATAATCCATCTCCCATCATGAAATTGGTTGCGTAAATCGGAAATCTGAGACGCCGAGAGCAGTCTCCTTCAATATTAGTGCCTTCAGGAATAGCAAGCCATTTTTTGTGGTAGACAAGACTTTGCTTATCAAATTACGCAGTGTCGTATCTCCGAATTCGTTTTAAGATTACTGTCTTTTTTGTGATAACTTGTATTCTGGCAACGGGGAAATTGCTGTCTCGAAAGTTTTGTTACCCTTCTACCAGGCTGCACCGCGTGTTTCGCAAAATATAAGGTGTACCGTATGAACGCAACCAAATAATGTAATTTTTTTTGACAAACTAAGCATGTGACAAACAATGTTCAATTATATCAGAAGCTGAAAATATTCCCTCCTATAGTATCCTCACAGAAGAATGGTCCCACAATTCCTTTTCGTGACACTGGGCACCACATACCGATTCCGGCGAATGCAGGGGATTTTCATGCAGTTCACGTGGTTTTTCAGCACTCCATGTTCTACTGATTTGACTTTAATATATCCATTGAAATGGAACCATACTAAGATCGTGAAAACAATTTTTTTAAAGAAGAAAATCTTCTTGTGAAAAAAATCACGCTGTCACAGAATTTCCGCGCAACTGGCATCCAACAAACTAAAGGAAGTCCATGAAGGTGTTCTGGACGAAACGGCAAATATTTGATGTTCCCATTGCACCGGGAAGGCAGCTACTTATCTGCTTCTTTCAGTATTTATAGATACCTGCTCTTTGTGTTGCGTCTGATACGGTACACCCTGTAAAAACTACCTTCACATCCGTCTCTGTGACAACCTAAAATTTGACGCATCCTATTTGACACAACTAACAATCAATAATACTTTCTTCAAGTATACCCAAAATTGTTTTGCCGATAATAAATTTGTGAAGTTTGTGGTATGACTCTTGAATTAATGAAATTCCATATCCAGTAATTAATTGCCTTTGAGTGAGACCAGTTGCAAAATGCGTTTTTCCAGGTTTTGTTTTTGTGGGAATTCTCTCAAAAATACGTCGCCGATAACGCATCAGTCAAACGTATCACTGTTGACGTAGGGCGCAGCAGAGATTACATACTTGGTCTGTTTATGTATCCAGCTCCTGGGTTTGTGCTCTAAGAAACTTATTTATATGACGTGTATGCATTTCGGAAGTTCACTGTCAAGCATTTAAACCTGTAAAAATAAGCTCATCTAAATATTCACCAATGTATTTTCAACAAAGTCTTTTTTGTGTTGTTATATATCATTACCAACTGCCAAACGAAAGCCCTTTTTTTTATTTTAAATAGCAGACAGCAGGAGTTTGCCCTCTGTAGGAGGTCCGCACAATGCAACGTGAAGGAATCCTTGCTCTTGGAACAAATATTTTATACGCTCCAGTGAATCGCTCTCTGTGATCTGAATAGAAACAGATATAGGAAACACATGCTGAAGGGTTACCAGAAATTGTAAAATGACAGCATACTTTGTTATCCTGTTCTAAACTTTATGCTTCTTCTCATTATTCCCCATTCTACACAAATAAACTGCAGCATAAATTATGCGAGTCCATTAATTATTTCAGCATTTGATTTTAAACTGAAAAGAGAAGAAGGTTTCTTTCAAATGTCAGCACACAATGGAAGTTTAAACTATTAAACTTATTTATAAACCAATCGTTTTTAAAAAGTGAAACACATTAATAGTCAAGGGTTCCGTCACACAAGCTTTCCGACAGTAACTTTTATGCGTTTAAAGTTTTGTTTTCACAAATCCGTCGAAATATTAGCTCTAACCGTATTCTTACAGTTATGTAGTTTGACTTAAGTTATGTACTCTGTATGTGGCTTACCGTACAGTATGTCTTGTTTTTGTTTCATTGTCTCATTGATATTTGCTTTATGCCCTTGTTCTTCGTTATGTTCTAATTAATTGTTTTTATGTTGTTTTATGTTTGTTTCCTTGTTGTGTACGTTTTGCTATCTTTTTGTGTGTTCTGTGTTTTTGTGTTTTTTGTGTATTGTGTTCCCCCATGTATATACTCATTTATTATCTATTTGTGTACAATTTTACCGACCACTGCCACCTGGTAGAAACCCATTTGCAGTTAATAAAATATCATATCATATCATATTATATCATATCATATCAAACTTACATATGGTATAATTTAGGCAGCTTCGTTAGTCCAGTGATTCGAGTCTAGGGTTCAGATTACATTTCATAAAGTCTTTTAAAATGCTTGTCATATTAGTCATCATCATCATCCTTCCTTGATAGACCTGCTTCGGCCTGTCATATTAGTCAACTTGTTTAATTATTTTGGATGTCTGTTTCTTAAAAATGAATATTAGTGGATACGCAACATGAATGCCTTTCAATAGAACTGCCGTTGTTGCATATCCGGAGTGGTGTTAATTAAGATACAGTGTCCTGTACAATCTCAAGTTATCCTGTCTCCTCGCAACAGACGCCACATCGGGGTACCTCATCCGACTGGTGACTCAGCACTACCCCCCAGTCGACTACAGTTCGACACGGTCTGTGACGTAACAACCAGAAGCGCGACCACAGAATGAGTAGGATGTCTGTCAGTGGGAGCCGAGTTGTTCCATGCGGAACGATGGGCGCACGAAGCTCATAGGCGCTTTTCGCAATTTTGCGAATACGCCTAAAACCACTAAAGCGCAAGGTAAAACAGTGGCAAACACATTACCTACCAAAGTGGCACTGTAGCTCTCAGTATGGCAGGAGCACATAGTTCAGCAGCAGTACAATAATCACAATTAGCATAAAAAATCTTTGTTTTGTGATAAAAATAATGATAATTATACTGCGCTTCCTTGTTGCTATGTTGATGGACAGATACGAGTACTGTGTATGAGAACAGCTGCAGGGCAATAAAGGACATAAACAACGTAATTTCAGAAGCATTGGCATGCCTGGCTGTTCCACAGGCAACAACATTGAATGTGAACAAAATAAATGCCACTTAATATCCGTAACAATTTAATGTTCATGCAGTACCTTACGGTCCTTGATGGCTCGCACTGTGGATATGGTTTTATTTTGAAGGAATTTAGAACTTGGACAATTTAACTGGTGACGTGCGCAAAACAAGGCAATGTTATAGGGTACATGCAGAAGAACACTGTGTTTTAGACCAGATAATACATCACACAAACACACACACACACACACACACACATATATATATATATATATATATATATATATCGGAGACGTTGAAGATGAATTTCAGATAGTTTCAAATCCGCATGTCTGGATTAAGAAAAGAAATTTCATCTTTTAACCCTTCAAACGCCGAGTTAAATCCCATATGTCATCTGCTAGCATTGTTGGGAGCTCACCATATTCTCCACATTAGCAGGTAAAGGGTTAAAAGGAGAGGCTTGTAGGTTTATTAATTTCTTTCTCTGTTATTCAGTTTAATCTCCTGTGCGTTTCTCGCTTCGTTCATTTGTGCTAGCAGTCCCTCCCATAACACATTTTTCCACTTAATCACAAAAATAATGATATACGGACATAATACAGTTGTTAGTAACGAAAGAAAGGCACATCATGCGCTCTTCAACTAAAGCTAACTCTCTTCAATTCATATCCAATTTTTTTCTGAGTAAGAGCGTTTTGTTTTTAACAGGTATAGGCCTAAAAAAAGTAGTTCTTATTCTGGAAGAAAAGGAAGTAAAACGTACTTTTAAAATAATTCTGATAAAGGCCACTTCGTCGCCAGTGTTTATTTAACTTAACCTTCCCTGACCGCAGGAGTGAAACAATTTCGGCTCCACCCACAACTTCAGACCTGATCACATAATCCGATAAATCTACAGACGCTGCATCCTTGCAAAGGACACCCAGTCAGACAATCCTTGTTTATTTCACTTAAAACAAGTTTACATGATCGTTTAGTTAATAAAATGTAGAAGGCTGTTGATACCTCCGATCCTATGTTTGAATTATTCATTAATTCATCGCCGAATTTAACTACTGATTATGAATCAGTAAAACGCACACCGACAGAGAGGACGCATTTGGCCGGAGGAGGAAGCGTATAGGTCGGCAGCACATTGAAGTCTGCTTGTGTGCCAAGGCGAAAGAATTAGTGTTTCTCTCTACATACCACTACTTGCAATAAATCTAGCAAAGACCTCAGTGGGAGAAGAGTGGAGTGAATAAATGTAGTAGTGTTTTTTTTTTGTATTAATTCATTCCATGCGTGTCTTTGGGAGTATCCAGTTCTACCAGGGGACGAAATGGAGACAAGAGTCATAAAGTTAAGAAATGCGTAGTCGCATACTGGAACGTTAGGGCGTGAGTAAGGCCACTCAGGTTAATGTAATAGAACTACAATGTTCAGTGAACCTTACTGACTGAAAAGTCTTAAGTTCCCATTCGTGATGTTGTTTACGAAAAATCTCGCAAAATTTATGGTTTATAAACACAATAGCAATTTATATTAAATCTGGCGTTTTTATGGCGGTGAGTAAAGAACGCGCCGCGATGTATACATTTACAGACTTGCCAAATCCTCTTCTATCCCGCAGAGAAGACAGAAGGTTTCTCTGGAACGTTAGTAAATTTCTGTCAGACCAAAGATATCTCAACCCTGAAGACATCCACACTTATTATGTTTTGTGTACTTCTGCATTGAGATATTATGATAAATATTTTATTCATATAGAATTTATTTTAGGAAGTGCAAAGAGATGTAGAACAAGTGACAGAAGAAGATGCAAGAAACATTGTCACGTGTGAAATGTCTGCTGAAAAATGTCGAAAGTCAAACATATTTTTATTTCATTAATATCGACTAAAAATGTGTTACATAATCTCAAATGAATGATATATAAATAAGTGAAGAAATAAATCGATTATTCTCCTGTTGGTCTAGTTAATGCTATAAACTTCTAAATAATGATTTTAATAAGAAATAAGCTAAAGATTTGCAAATTGTTATGCTAGGAGAAACATTGCAGTCCTGTAATTTTGAACGGAATTAGGCTCTCATAAAAAAGTTCGTTAACTTTAATTATCAACCAACAAATGCACTCACATAAAGTTGCAAATAAAAAACACTTAAAATCACTCCGATATGTTTCGATCTTTTAGATCATCCTCAGGGAGTTACGTTCTTCCTTGCTAAAGTTATATTAAAACATTCACAATTTAATTTGTTTCTGTAACCAGGATGTTGTGGCAGCATATCATATTGTGTGAGAATACGTTGCTGAGAGTGCAGCTAGCCGAGGATGATCTAAAAGATCGAAATATGTCGGAGTGATTTTAAGTGTTTTCTATATGTAACTTTATGTGAGTGTAATTGTTGGTTGATAATTAAAGTGATTCTACGAAATGCACGGTGCAACAATAAGGTTTAAGTTCCTTAACATGTTTTCCCCCCTGAATCTAAGAATGACGCTAAGACTGACTGAAGCTTATACTGTCTCCTAAATATTACCACGCTGATGAAATTTACTTCTAGACAAAAAAAACCTGTGCTTGACACTTTTTCAGTAATTGATTTTGATTTGTTTCAAACTAGAACTTATACAGGCTCTATGTCCTCTGTTTCCACGCAGGTTTATTGGCTATAAATTTCGTCTATGATTATAATGAAATATTTTTTCCTAGATATGTTACAATTTGTCTTCAACGTTTATTAGATAATCTGATAGGTATATCTGTACATCTAGGAAAGGGTATGCAGTCAAACACAACTTAATCACTGAGGTGTATTTAATGACTATGTGATGGAAACAACTACATGTTTCCATCACATAGTCATTAAATATACATCAGTGATTAAGTTGTGTTTGACTGCATACCTTTTCCTAGTTTCACATACACAACGGGGATGACACACTTCCTAGGTATGTCTGTACATGTTCCGATGCACAAAAGGAAGAGACTGCTAATTTGTGCCCACATAGTGCTAATATTCAGAAGTCCAACATAACACATCCAAAGTTTATAATTATACGGTGTGGAACCACACTTGTTCTTCTAAAATACACAATACAAGAAGAAATATGGTCCGTCAATACACAACTTTAATGTAGCGATAATAAATGGCAGCTGCATGTTTCGGTTACAAGGCAGCCATCATCAGGCTGTATAAATCAGAAGCAAACTGAATTATGTACCTGTAGTTTACATATAGTTGGAAATGTATAGTGTACGAGACTTCGGCTTTAAATGTACAAATATACATGATTGTTACACATGGAAAGATATTTACAGTATGAAAGGTATTTTACAAAATTAAACAATTAGGTTGTATAATCTTAAAAATGAAAATTTGGAATTTCCAAATTCAGTGTTCTAGTCTAATGGTAGTGGGCAACTGGTGCATGCGATCGTGTTGAGGGAGTGAGCCCATATGGTGTGTCTTCTTATAATAGGTATATATTGTGTGTTCCGTGCATGGTATCAAATATTTGCTGGTATCAGTATGCGTCATATGTTCATATAAAATTTTTTTTGGAAATCCATTGAATGTACAATCACATATAGGTACTAAAATTACTTGTATAAGAGATTAGATTCAATCGCTGTTCAGACGGACACAAATATAACCAATATGAGTATATTATACAATTCTCAAACCACAAAATATGAAACCCAATGCATGCCTGATGTTTCGATATACACGTTTTGATTTTCGATCGTTATGGCCTAATCCACAGTCCTAAACGAATATTTTGGTCGTGACTGGTGTGTTTCGTAGACAGTGTTGCCGGATGCCTGCAAGGTGCCTTTTCAGTGCCTTTACCCAACACATATTATACATATTCATTCAATCATGTTATCACAGGCAGCGTAGAAAACGTCCGGAATTATACAAAGTGAGCTCAGACACGTAAACTAACTTTCAGGAACCTTTTCTACTGTTGTGACTGGCATTCCGACAGATTCCATACAAATATTTTCTGTTAATGGCAAATTAAATAGCAATTATACCGTATATAAATACAAAAATTATTTTAACTAGACAGATATCTCTACCTTCCTTTTTTCAGCATAGGACCTCTTCCAACTACCCCTGGCATTCATGCGATATTAAAAGAGTACAAGAACAAAGGTAGGATCTTTTCGTGCTGTGCTCTGGTTGCTCTCTGCGTGGTAAGAAACAGCTTGTGAAATATTCTTTCTTGAGCTCCGCCTCGTAAAATTCAATGGTTGCTATAGTTACTGCCTGCACAGCAGTTTGATGTAGGAGAGTAGGATCAGAGAGTGCCGATGTTAGGAAAAAGCTCGTAAAATAAGGAAGAAATTTGGAACTCACATGAAAGTAGGCACATCAAGCAATACGAGAATGTATAACACTTTAAGAAAACTTTTACCAGTATTATATGAGTATAGTTTAACAAAAAACTCAATATTTTTTAAAGCTTTATTACAACAGAACATCTGATGCATTTGGTATACAAAATTGTTTGTGCATAACAATTAAGTTACGTAAGCCTACACACTGTAAAACGTCCAGATTTCATGCCTACCTCATAAATATGGGTATAAAAATCGTGTTTTTTGGTACTGAAGATGATCCATGAGAGCCCAAAACTGCAGACATCACGAATAATATTATGACAAACTCATTACTTGTGTTATTCTTATAGTAACAGTTTTAATGTCGTTTAATTTATGATGTTACGTGAAGTTACTTTAAACTATAAATACCCTGTCGTTGCCGGCGCAATGTGTTTGTGGGTCTCACACAAACGTCTCAGCACGCAGGAATTATTTACCTGTAAAAACATTAACCTTTTGGTTTTGGTAACAGAGTAACAGTGTGTTTTCTACAAGAAATGAATCAGACTTCTTTTATATAATACAGATAAATTTAATTTTGTAAAGCATTAAAATTAATAGTTTATTTTCGCTCTAAGAAATACTTTTTTGTATAATTTTAACCGATTTTACATCTTTTCAACAGCTTTTGATCAATATAAAACTTCACAATGATTGGCAACGTGCGAGCCGAAATGATATGCACGGAGACAGAAACGTAACGAAGCTAACAGGCGCTATTTGAAATTTCGTGAAAGTGGCTGAAAAAGGATGATTACAACCTTGATTGTCCTTAAAGATGCGCTAATAACCTCAATTCCTTCTGACATATTTGTGATAGTCTCACGCAGACATTTCGTAAATTACGTGAAAACATCATTTTTATGTAACACGCAAAACTTTAGTGTAATACAGACCTATTTTTCGTAAATAAAAACATAAACAAATTCAATTTTTGAATAAAGATAGACCAACTTGATGACATTTGCTTTATTATGTCAATTTACTGCTCAACATGTTTCGGATGTTAATACATCCATCTTCAGGAGCTTGCGACTACTTGGTGCGTTATTGTGTAGGCTGTAATGT